>Ga0123352_10006070_pt1 | contig 18398 bp, 9 predicted proteins | sample TergutLab28metaG_FD_89700 | JGI IMG/M metagenome (GOLD analysis project Ga0123352, IMG submission 89700) | Labiotermes labralis P1 segment gut microbial communities from Petit-Saut dam, French Guiana - Lab288 P1 | ecosystem: Host-associated > Arthropoda: Insects > Digestive system > Gut ... | reverse complement strand
TGAGAAAATCGATAAAAGTCTGCGTTTTATGTAGAATCCGTGTCCTTTAAGAACCATTCGTCTGAAACTAAATGCGAGATCTCCCGGAAATTTCTGGTCTATAAACCATCCATCCTGCATATATATACACGTGGGTAATTTCAAAAGTTTTGCACACTGTACGTTTTCTCTTTAAAAATGAATTTATTTTACAAAATACATTTACAGACCTTCAATGTAATCACCATTGTGCTTTATCACAGCGGTGCAACGTTTGGGCAAGTTTTGTATTCCTGTCAGGTCGCCTTCGTTGTTGATGCGTCTGATTAGTCAGGTCACCTCATTAGACACCTCCTCAGTACTTCTGAAGCGTTTCCCACGGAGTGGTTTCTTCAATTTTGGGAACAAGTCGAAGGCTGGTGGGCTCATGTCAGGACTGTACGGCGGGTGGGGAAGCACTTTCCATCCATACTTTTCCAAAATTTCGGATACTGCACCTGTGGCATGAGTTAATGTATGATCGGTGGTCACTGCGCGAGATCTGACTCCAGTCAGTTTCTTCTTCCATTTCAAGGCTCTGTTTCGCAGAACTGGGACCACGTAGCCTGCCAATACGAACACAACGTTCCTTACTGCAGTCTGTGAAATCTAATCAATTAAATGCTGAGGTGAAACATGCGTATGGACACGACTCTTCCTTCTGTAGTGTTATTTTTCTTACTTTGTACAGAGAACGTGTAAAAACTTTTATATTTTTACCTGTTAAGACCCGTTACAACTTAGCGTTAAAAGCAGACATTTCCTGTCTCTAACCACGGTTATTTTGCTTTGCGACAGTGGATATAAGTGTCCCATAATTGAACGTGAAGACAGGTAGCTCACCCATAAAATCGAAGAACAACGCAAATTGGAGACGCAGTTATTCCTCGCCTGGCAGGGGGGTTGAGAGACTTGATCACAGGATGATGGGCGAGACCGCATTGGGTCATCTTTTGTGGAAGGTAGGGGGTACGTGAATTAGGACGCTTACGGGCCTGCTGTTGCATGAAGTACGTACTCTTGTGGGCGTCAAACACCTACACAGATTGTGCGTAGCTGATACCGCCATTACTTGGCGGTGGTTAAATTAATCGCCCCGTTTATCCGCAAGCATGTAAACTTTTCAGCGTACCCATATATTTAATTGTTTTCAATGGAGTACAGACAAAATTGCGCAGGAAAATACTACTATTTGTGGGAGGGTTACTGTGCGTGTGATTTCGACAGTAGATCCTACGTTAAAATGTAATATAAAATATATGTAATATAGTCATACACAACTTTATAATTTTCAAGTGAGGCATCCCGTTTGTGTTGAATATAAGCTAAAATATAATATAGTTATACACAACTTTATAAAGTTCTCTATGACCATATTATATATAGTTTATATTATGCTTTGGCTTATATTCAGCACAACATATAATATAATATATATAATATAGTTATACAAAACTTTACAAAGTTGTTTATGATTATATTATATATTTTTATATTATATTTTAGATTATATTCAACACAACATATAATATATATTATATTCGACACAACACAACATATAATATAACATATATATTATATTATATTTTAGCTTATATTCAACAAAGTGGGGATATCTCGCTTGAAAATTATAAGTAGATCCTTCGTGTTTCCGCTGTTGCTGATAAATACAGAAGCACAGAATAAAATCTGGGGATGATTTTTATTTGCAGAACGGTCGAGTCAATATCATCTCCGATTCGTATTGCTCAGGTCCCCAGTTCGTGTCTTGGCCCGAAGTCATTATCTGTGATTTGTTTCTGTGCCTACAGAAAACTGCACGGATGGACGACCACTTCCTTCCGTACTTTAGCAGCTTACTGTTCATTAATCATCCTATAATTCGACGCTGCATAATCTGATATATTGGAAGCTTTGTTAAACTAACAATAAGTAACATAGATGTAGATTTATGTGTGTGTCAGGCAGTGAACTGTCCACTTGACTGCGCTCTTAGTATATGTATTCCCAGAAGGCGTCCGCAGACCCCAACAGCAACCCCCTCTGTGGGCTAAAGCCTAATTAACCGTCATCAAGGAAACTTATTGTAGACCTGTTCTCAGTCTTGAATGGACCACCGAAACCTTTAGACTACTTTGTCGTGTTACTAAGACGACATGTGGCACCAGTGGCGTAGCTGGTCTGTGGCAGAAACTCCGGTTTCATAGATAATACAGGTCGAAAAGATAATGTTGACATAAGATAAATGACACCGAGTTAAATCCGATAACCTTATTCCGAGCTCTGGACGCAGCGTTTCGAGACACGTCACACTTTTCGATTATGCGTATTTTTTTAGCCAAATCAGCGCATTTATTTTCCTTTTGTACTCTTTTTTGTTTGGTTTTGTTAAAATTGTTCAACCGTAAGGCGGGATTTTGCTGTTTTGTTTGTGATTTGGAGTTTAGCCTATTTATGTAAATTTACTGTTCAAAATTGGTGAATAAATGATTCGTAGTGCGTACCATCTTTAAAGTGTATTTGTAAAAAAAAAAGTAGGACAGAAGGCACGATGTGCTTCTTACGACTGTCAGTTATGTGGTCAACGTGCCAGATATGGTCAAAATCGGCTTATTGTTTACGGTATCGAAAAATAGCAAGAATTTGTTTGTGTTGTGTGATTTTGTTATAAATTTCGCCTGCAGTTTTTAGGTTGAATACATCAATGAGAGCATCGTGGGAGAGACATGTAGCGCGTATGTGGAAGGTGAGAAATGCCTACAAAATATATTATATTATACAATATGATATAATATGATATATAATATAATATAATATATTATATAGTCATACACAATCTTATATTTCATTAGATTATATCAGGTTATATTCCAGCTACATGTTTCGGCCCAATTGTAGGCCGAAACATGTAGCTGGAATTATAGCTTAATATAATCTAATAAAATATAAAGTTTGTTTGACTGTATTATACATTTTATATTATATTTTAGCATGCCTCACGTGATAAAAAAACCTACAAAATTTTAAGACATGAAACCTCAAGGAAAGGGACACTTATGGGACCTAGTCGTAGATGGAAGGATGATATTACAATGAAGCTTTAAGAAATAAAATGATAGAATTTGAACCGATTACAGGTGCTTGACATAAAGCCTAAGGACAGGCTTCAGTCAAGACGATTACAAGACATAGACTTATTTGAATCTGATTGTTAGTTATGTTGATCCGTTACAAGACACTGCCTCACCAGTACGTGAAGGGGTGGGGTGGGGGGATACCCTAAAGGTAAGACTGTCTCTCTGATTAAACATCACGCCTTGAAGACATTAAATTTAAGTTCCACGCTTTCCTAGTCTTGCATATGGATGAAGGCGAGTCATAAGCTTCAAACGCGAGCCGCTCAATATCTGAGAAAAATTCCTTGGCACCCATTGACTAGGGGACTGATTAGACCCCAGAGGCCACCTGAATGTGCTGAATAGAATAATCCTTTCCTCTGCATGTGGATTCGGACGTTTGTAGTGAATCTTGTAGGAACGCTTCTGCTTGCCATTTGCCCGATGATACGGAACAGAACACAAGAATCGCGATAAGGATTGAACGTTTATGTTTTTGTTTGTGCTGAACCGCATACGAGATGATGCAGAGAAATTTTTATTAGAGCTGCAGGTAAATTGGGCGGTGTGTTGGGGCGAGTGGAAGCAAAATCAAATTCGATTGAGAAATTTTGGTATGGACCGCCAAATACTGAGCTTACTCTAAATCCTTTCATCAGTTTTAGAGCTAGAACTCAGAAAGTGACAAAACGGCCTCCGAGTTATGTGTTTGTTTTATTAACTTCTGCCAAGAACCTGCTAAAGTGTTCACTTCACGGTATACATTTTACTCATTCTGTACTGAAATCTAAATACGAAGTTATACGGCTGTCAACTGTCGTTTAGCGCCACTGATGTTAAGACTGAAATGCGTGTGGACACCGTCACATTTATCGGTGTGTTTGTCGTAGTAATAGCACGCGGGACATAGCAGTGCCCTAGGCACAACGGCAGCCTTTCTAATGCCTTAAAGCAGTAACAAAGTACAGTAGGGTCTCGTTTTACGACGGGGTTACGTTCTCGAATATTTGGTTGTAAATTGAATCGTCGTAAAACAAGTACTATTTAAATGGTTTAAATTGAGATATGTTCATGGGCCAAAAAAAATAGTCAAATAATTTTGTAATTTACAATATTTCTTTACATTATGTTATACAATTTTAATGTAATGAATTACGTATATAGAAAATTACACAGTTAATTGAAAAAAAAACCAATCAAATCACTTTTGTTGAAGAAGGCCCAGACCGTGGTTCAGAAGACATCAAGGAAGAATGTAAAGTCAACTGTGATTATTTTTTCTTCTTTTCTGACTTTTTGATGGACGTCGTGGTTGGAAAAAACAAAATCAAATTAAAAGAACTGCACTTAAAAAAAAAAAAAGAAAGAAAGAAAGAAAGAAACACGTGCACACCGGAAAAGAGCTAGGAGTCCACTAAGTGGAGAAAGGATGCCTGAATTGCGGCAGTGATGCAACACAAGTCGGGAGTGCTCGGTCCGACTCGATAAGGGTCGTAAAAGTGAATCGTCTTAAAACGAACCGTCGCAAAACGAGACCCTACTGTCCAGCGTACCGCGTATAGCTTATTGTTGATCCGGACTTCGCCGTGGCCTTTCTTCTTCTTATAAATACAACTTGACAGTCAATAACACAACACTCTGTTTCATATACAATACACTATTTTTTGTATATAAAATAAAGTTTTGTGTTATTGAATGGCAATTTGTGTTTATATGTTATAACACTTCGTAATGGAAAACATTAAATTTCTTCTTCTTTCTACTGTTCTCCTGGTGCTCCTGATTTTTACATTTTGAGATCGTTTTAAACATCCCTTTTCTTGAAAATCCGGGGTCGGGATGGTGTAGTCGGTGTAGTTACTGGCTATGGGCTGAACGGTCCGGGGTTTGAATGCCGGCAGGGTTAAGAGGTTCCCTGTTCTTCAAAACCGTCCAGTCTTACTCTGAGGCCCACCATGCCTCTTATTCAATGGGTACCGGGGTTCTTCTCCGGACGTCAAGCGGCCGGGGTGTGGACCACTCACCTCCACCTAGTGCCGAGATTAAGAATGGGTGGATCTATACCTCTCCTCCTCTATATGTAGTCATGGCGCGGACAGGAACAAATTTAACATTTTAACGTTGTCAGGGATGTTGTCCTCTATTATGTGAATAGTATTTACTTACTGCCCCACTTCCACTCTTCTTTTTTCTCCTTCTCTTCCACTTACCCCTCTTCTTTGCAGCTTTTTTGTAAGTCGTTCTCTTCCCTCTTCTCTTTCGTCTTCTTTAGTGTGCGAACCTTACTATTTTAACTACGCCCGTTTATTTTCTCCGTCGTTTCATTCTTCGTTGTTTCCTTTCCTTCTCATGTATGTCACTATTGCCATCACTTGTTACTCTCTGTTCTCCTTCTTCTCAGTTCCATCTTCTCCCTCTCCTCGTTGCTGTTTGTCCTAATATTGCCATTAAATGGTTTCTTATTTTTCTCCTTCCTCTATGTTAATGTGGTAATAACTGTTTTTTTTCACGTAATTTTCTTCCTTTCCTTCTTTTCCGAAAAATATATATAAAAACCACGTATGTGTCTTCAAGAAAGGTAGAAAGTGAGAATGTGGAAGTAATTCAGCCTGCTCAGAACAGAATTCATTGGCGGGCTGCTGTGAGCTTGGTAACGAAACTACAGTATCCATCGTGGCCAATTGTTATAACGACCAAATCGTTAACCCTTGCAAAAATGTAGTTTTCAAGAAGAGCCCACTATTGACTATAAAGTTTGATGACTATTTTAAATTGATATAACGTTTAGTAGTATATACGTCAGTCTACAATCATTGTTTGGGTTGGATGTAAGTCATTGTTATGGGGTGTGGAACCGTGTCCTGTGCTGACAATCTGGATGAATTCCCCGTAACTTTCCTTTAATGTACACTATATACAGTTGACATAAAAATCTCCTCTGTAATGAACCTTCGGGAATGCACTCGACATTGTACCTTGTTTCTGATCATTGCGAAATTACACGCTCAAATAAATATGGAGTAACAAGACACATCTACTGTCAGTAGATACATAATGTTGTTCGTGCCTTTCCTCATGTTACCTTAAATTGGCGTTACTATACGCAGAAGTATTCCGAAAAATACAGTTTGGCTGCTTTTATAATTTCGAGATTTCCGTCACGACGTGATGCGGAACCAACGGAAATTTCCCCAACATCACGCAATGACTTACTTCTTCGATAACCAGTCAAAGCTAACAGCAAGGAATGTGTCAAATAACGCGAGCCCGAGGTTAGTGACTATCGCTAAGGGTTAGTGACAGTTCAACAGGGAACAGTTGCAGAATTCAATAAGAATTGTGTCTACTAAGACCAGAGCGAACGTGAACGCATTGTAACAATAAACGGTAATGAAATCTGTGTCATTACACTACGGTTTCCATGTAAGGTAAACAATTTGTTGATGGTGATCTGAGATCTCCGAGGCTGTGACACTGAATATTTCTGTCTTTTGGCATGCTAACAGATGTGTACCGGCGTTTAAGAGAATCCTTCTGCATCCATCTTTAGATTGGGTTATTCACCTGACGTTTGTTTCTAGTAGGCTTTGCGTGGTTTACCTTTCGTCTGGTACATGATTTTTGTCTGTCCAGTGTCTGCCTTCTCTTCACGTTAGTCACATATAGAAACATCTTTCTGGTATCTGCAGCTGCATTCTCAGCCACCAGTTAGAACTTCATTCCTAGTCAAAACTATCCTCGTTTTTACATGCCTTCAAATTCAGAGGAAAGATCTTTTCTTTCTGCAATAAGCACTATTATCATTACTATGTGTAACGTGCGAGATGAATGTGCGAGCAGTAATCTGTCACAGCAGTGCTGCGCCCAAGCAAATTCATAATCTAATGTGACAAATTGAGGAGATATATAACGCTGGTTCTTATAATAAAACCAACTAGATGCACTAATTTCTCAAATTTATTTTTGGAATAAAATTCTACACGTTTCGGACAGAGGAACTGTCCGAAACATATGTAATTTTTTAATTATAAAAAATTGTCCGAAACATGTAGAGTTTTATTCCAAAAATAAATTTGAGAAATTAGTATATATAGTTTATTTTATTATAAAAATTTATCACGATGCAGGGTCACCTGAACGTCAAATTTAACACTAGACTTCATTCATCGGCATAAAACTGGACAGCTGACAGCCGAAAGAAAGTGCTGTTTTTTTCCGCTTTGAACAGTCGCCCTAATTTGTCTGGATTCTTCTTCTTTTCTTTGTAGTCAGTCTCGGGGATTAGTTCTCTTGTCTTATCGAGCGTCGCTTATACGCTGAATGTACACAAGGTTTGATGACTCGTCCCGTTGTCATGGTAAACTCTGATGGTCACCTAACGACGCTGACGATTGTCGGGTAGAGTATCTGTCACCTGTTTCTCCAATTAGCTTGTCTGTTGAGGATCATAATTGTTGTTTATATACCCTCATAACTACGTCTTGCTTGCGCGGTATATTTGTTCAGTCTCATAACTCTTCGTTATTATTCTGCCGTGTCTGTTGGCTTCTGTATAATATTGGATCTCATTTATTGACTTCAGAAATACCTCATGGTTTTTTTTATGAAATAGGCTAACTAATTCAAGAAACGGTGCATCGGTGTAATAAATACGTACACACTCTCTTGACTCATTGGAGAATTAGCTGTAACCATCAGCATTTGAAAATGGCCTTCTTCGTGTGACCTCCGTCGCCAATATCACCGCCTCAACGCCCTTTTATTCGAACTGGCTGAGAGTCCACTCATTATAAATTGCAGAAAGCCATCAGTGTTGGCTTCAGTACACTGCCGAATTCGCAGCTGAAGTCAGGGATGCTGGCAGGACGTGTCGAAGACTTCGCGTGCTGCTGGAGTCTTACCACACGCCTCCGTTCGTCTCTTGTGTTTTTGAGATTACACGAAATATTACCAGACGTGCATAGGAGAAATTTAATTGACAGCTGTAATATCGAAATGTTAGATATTACCGAAGTTTATAAAGTGTCTGCTAGTGTTAATTTGTATCTGAGATCCAAAACACTCGAATGCCAACTGTTAAACTTTCGGTCAAGTTGCGATTGTTGTTGGATGTTGATTGATGTTAGATGCCTTTGATAGTGTCTTTTAAAATAATTTCAAATGTAAATGCTACAGGCGTTCGTGCCAGAATAATTGTAAGTTCCAGCACCTGAAAATGTTGTAGAATAAAGCTGCAGACCTTGATCAGCTCTATTTTATGTGGTGTATTATGAACCAGTTTGGCGTAATATAGCGGTCGTCGTAAACTAATCCACATAAGAATTGAATCAGTCCACCAGTTTTATTGCACGCTGTCCTTAGTAGTTATCTGTTTCGCTAAAGTGATTTGACAGGGTGTGTCTGTAGCAGAGACGTGGACCTTGTATGTAAAATCCAAGTTTGGTACGAACGGGGAGAAGATAGGTGCCTGCAGGGTTTCGAAGGGGAATCCGTGCAAATAGACCTTTTATGTTTTGTTGACCGTGCATCCCGGTATGATCCTTGTAAATAACCAACTTGACGTACAGTTTTATTTGTATGTTAATTCTGTTCTCTACGTGTTTCGGGCAGCCATGTGCCCATCATCAGGAGAATTATTGTATCAATGTGACATCTGGTTCATGTCACTCTGTGTAGATGGCCGTCTGGTATACAGGAGCATATGCTCCTGCATACCGGACGGTCATCTTCACAGAATGACAAAAACCAGATGTCGCATTGATACATTAATTCTCCTGATGATGGGCATATGGCTGTCCGAAACATGTAGAAAATAGAAATAAACATACATAAAAAATTGTGCGTCAACTTGGTTATTTACAAGGATGCAACTAGACCATTTGGCAGACCTAGGCATCGATGGACAGCAATTATGTGGCGTAGGACAGGGACAGTTGTTGGGCTGTTGTGTTCACGGTAATGAACCTTCATGTTTCATAAACTAGTGGGAAATTCTTGACTTGCTGAGGAACCATTAGCTTGCTAAAGGGACTGTGTTGCATCGAGTTAGTTTGTTAATTAGTTCAGAACGAGTAAATCACGACTCGTGTTTTGATGACTCTGCTCTTAAATTTATGAGCCAGGATTTTTTTAAAGAAGTTTGTATTTGCTCAGGTGGACCGTAACTTCCGCGACTTTATTTAAACCATGGGACCCATCAGAAAGTTTGCAAAAGTGCGCCATTGCAAGTTATCCCGAGTCAGTCGAATCGAGCCCACGCCATAACGTTTTATTTTTGTGAAAATTTGATTCGATGTTATATTTTGATCTGCCTTTGGGTGTCCCATTTCTACCTTGAAGCTTTCGAGCTGAAATGGTGTGACGGTTTGCTGCGCGTTTCTCATTTCCCTGTGCACATTACACGCTCTGCTGATCGCATTCATTTGTTAATATACTTAGCGATATTAAGTTAAGGGTACGAACTGTGGCAGTTCTTGGTCTGCACTTTTCTGTGTCCTCTTGTTACGGCCTGTTCTGTAGGTCCAAGTGATAAGCAGACATTTGTACTTTAATATCCAGTATTTGACTGAGCAAAGAACTTGCACATTTGTGCCAGCAGATAGGCTGCAATAGTAAGAGCAGGAATATATCAAGTGTGGGACTTGGTGTTTATGTGTTTAAATAATGTGGGACACGTTTTGTAAGCCATGTGCTTCAAGTGTTTCTAAATGTCCAGAACTCTAGACATGGAAGTTTGCTGGTCAGAACGCTGCGCACACACACACACACACAAATTAATATGGTATCTGCCCCCCCCTCCTCCCCTCTAAGTATTCAGACAGTTACAACATGATTAAAGTTAAGATACTTTCCGGAATATACGAGAATATCCAAGGCAGCCTCAGGGGTATTAGTGTTTTTAAGTTAATAGATATTTAAGCGATGCGATGATGATGATGATGATGATGATAATAATAATAATAATAACAATAAACCTTGCCATTGGCAGAGGTGATTTGTCTTTGACTTCTTGCCATGGAGACCACGGTTCGATCTCGGGCCTGTCCATATGGAATTTGTGGCGGAGAAAATAACACTGGGACAAGCTTCTCTCCCAGTACTTAGGTTCATATTTGCATGTCATTCCACCAGCGCCTAACTTACAGTAAGTACTACATAATATTTCTCTTTTCTCTGACGAAGTATTTTGGATCTGTCGATTCACAGATAACGTTTTGAACGTTGAGTTCTTAATTGTTTGTGGACACAGATGAAGAGCCAGAGCAATGAGCCAGATGAGCACATAGGATCCGTCCACTGCTGCGGGCAGGCGGGATATTCAATAAGAGTCAGTAGGCAGGCATTGGAGACAGAAACCTGCGGGGACACGGGACAGTGGCTGACAGATTGATCCGCGAACGTCTTTCCTCTCACCCCACTGCAGCCCTTCAGCCGAGTGCCCGGTCCTTCTCCTCCACCTCCTTCCCATCATCATCTTCTTCTAACCCGGCCACATCTCTGTTCATTTCTCTTATTCTGCACAGTGGCGGATTACGAATTGTAGTTCTTCCTCAACAACAAACATTACTTAATGACGTCATTACCATTCACCAGAAGTTTCGGTGTGATACGCTCAACAGTTTACAAGGTCAGTTGGATGATTACCATCGGCCCTACGGCCATTATTTTTCATTGACATAATCCTTCCGATCGCACTATGGACCTGGAGTCGACTCAGCCTCTAACAGAAATGAGTACTGGAAGTACTTCCTGAGGGTAAAAGCAGTCGGTGTGTAAGGCTGACAACCATACCACCATCCTGGGCCATTGTCACATAATCTGGGAACCTTAACTTCCTAGAACCCTCTGGACACCTCGGGCCTGTAATGGGACTGATTTACCTTTACCTATCACCGTTATCATGGTAATGTTCCCGTGTTCGACTTCCGTGGATGTTTTTCGTGGTTGTATTTACGCCAAACTCACCCAATAACACGGGGCCAACGTAAGCCTACCCTAAAATATATCATGGCATATTTCTTACGCATGTTCCCATTTTATAATACGTAGTCTACAAGACGCGTTTAAGTAGTGAAAATGCTAAATTGCCGAAGACTTACGGCGGCCGAGGGTAGGCCTGACAGCTGTCTTAACGCCGGCACTAGAAATACATGTAGATGAGTGGACAGCTTCACGCCTCGAGAGATTTACCCTTGAGGAATGAGTGAACGGCCGCCGTTGGCCAGGGGTTAGGCGTACGTGTTCCTCAGATCCGACCTGGATGTTGTGGAGAAGAAAGAATACTTGGCTGTACCAGGAATGGAACCCCGACCGACTGGACTCTACCGTAGTCAGCAGTGCCGGAACTACTTCGCCCCCTTCTAATAAAGAATCATGTCTAGAGATACTAGGCCCCTCTTCTCGGAGGTTTTTTCTGTGGGGTCTAAATATTTCCCTTCATACATCCTGTGTATTTATAAGTCCTTTCACAATCATTTAGTCTAATCTGTAATATAGATATAGGCTGTGTCCCAGACCATGTTTCAACATTCTTTGCCTATCAAACTTTTCTGTCTATCTAATTGTTTCAGGATCCTCACTGCAGAAACCCATATAATTGTCACTAAGGTGTTGCAACTAGCAGCCACGCTGCTGCGAACAGAACATGACCTCGTGTCGACTTCATTTCTCCTTTCACGCCGTATATTTTTGTGGTACACCCTATTACTCAGTGATCCTGTTCATCACCGCCCAAATACAACATTACAAAAAAAAACCTACATAGCAACTCACGCAATAACGTCTTGCAACAGAGAAAATCATAGTTTCTCAGCCTTGCAAGAACACCGGAAGTTTATTTCTCTTTCCAATGAGTCCGATCCCGGATAATATTTTGGACCGTATGGCGTCAGTCCACATTCCCACGACTTATTTTCTTTAATGTTAATACCGTTAATGTCGCGTTTTCTTCTACGCCCAAGTCTGTGGTTAAGATCTTGACTTGATATTCATTTCCGCCTTCATTTTGTAAATGCTATAAATTATGAACCCATTCCGTATGCAGTTTTTTTTTCATGCTCGTATTATTTCCACTCTCTTCGGTTCAATTATGCTTTTCGGCACACTTTTCTTATTGTCTCACTCAGCGTTCTGTTAGGGCGAGAGACCAAGTCAGCATCCACAAATAATCAAAATTACTGTTTCATATATTTCAGTTCTTACCTTTCTTTGTAGGTGATTTGAACGCAGACGATACAGAACCAAATTTTAGCAACCACTTATTGAATTAATATGCTGTTAGTTCCTTCAGGAATGTGATTTTGATTTGCTACTTTTTTTGTAAATAATTATTTGAGATTTTTCCACACTTACGAAAGATTTGTTAACGGGCTGTGTATTGTGGTTTTGGCGTACATTTTGGTGACTTACATAGATTTTCGTGCCTTGATTTATGGACCAACCTGCTATTCCATCATTTGGTGGAGTGTTTGTTCTCCCGTGTGGCACTCATGCTTGCTTTCAAAAACTGACGCCATCGTGCCTCTATAAGCTGATATGTCCCTTTCAGATCCAGTTCAACAATCTAATATTATCAGACACACTAGAAGCTGATATATTCATTCATTTCTAGTTCAACGATCTAACGCCTACATGCACTCTAGAAACTGATGTGTCACTTTGTTCCTATTCAAAAAAATTAAGCTGATATGTCCCAGACAGTTCCAGATCGACAGTCTGATATCAAATATTCTAGAAGCTGATATTCATTTCCACTTCAACGATCTAACGCCATCAGATACTCTAGAAACTGATGTTTCCCATTGTTCCTGTTCAACAAGCTAACGTTATCAGATCCGGTATAAGCTGATATGGCTCATTCAGTCCCACTTCAGCAATCTAATAATATCAGACACTCTAGAAGCTCATACATTCATCCATATCTAGTTCAACGGTCTAACGCCTTCAGGTACTCTAGACACTGATGTGTCCCATTGTTCCTTTTCAACAAACTAACGTTATCAGATACTGTGGAAGCTGATATGTTCCGGCCAGTTTTCATTCCCTCGTGGTTCTCTTGTAATACAAAGTAAAGTTGAAGCGAGAATGCGTTAATCATCCCTCTGTTTTACCCAATTCTTAGTAGGTAATGCCTCAGACAGGCGTTACATAGATTTAGTATATTGTTTAGTACGTTTTATTAGTTATGGATTATTTGTCGGTGAACTGATACTTTCACACACATATGGTTACTGTTATTTCTATAATCTTTGGCGTAAGTTCGAAAGACTGGTATTGTTCTTCTTAACTACTAGTAATGCCGCTGTATGCTTCACGTGCAGTTTATAGGCTCCGTTACCGGGTACTGTATTACATGGCAGGCGTGAAAAGCGATAATAGGGGAAGAATTCTCTGTGAATGAAATCCGCCACTGCAAGCTGGGCACGGCGACGTTCTTCACGGTTCTCTGCGGAGGACGTCTGTCACGTCTCTCGGCCGTCAGATTACTCCAAGACAGACTGAACCCACCCACCCTCTCACCCGCAGTCGATCAAATTTCTTAGAACGAGAATATTCAAGGACAAAGAATAAAAGAAGAAGAAGACGAAGTGTATGGAAACAAAAGACTATGTCCAAGGAGTATTATAATGTGATGAAGAAACTTGCTCCAGTCTTCTTGTGTCTTCTCCTCATCGTCCAAATTACAGCTTGTCTTTCGTTATGCATGATGCGTAATATCATACAAAGGAAGGCTCCTGCAGTTTTATGGGTATCATTGTTATGTGATCGTGATAAAAAGAAAACCATCTACACAGCTCCTAACTTCTGCAAGCTTTCATTGACGATCGTCTCACTTTACGAAATAGAAAGAAAAAAAACGAATGAATCTGAAAGTGTCTCTTTGTCATTTTAGATTCCATCTCATGCCGAATTCCGAGTCAAATCTTTCAATTCGACATAGGTTGTTCGGCCATCTACTGGTCTGCAGTCACTCCTTAAACTTGCCTCTTTAAAAAGTAAAAGGTAAATTTGTATTCCACGCCTTTTGAACATTCAGGGACTCGAAATTAAGTCCACATACCATTTAGCGTTGTTCATTTGCCGATCATTGTCGGTCTGATCATGTGTAACATGGTTAAGCGTCCCTTCTTTGACTCGAGGAACCAACTGTAAGACATCACTCTAATTTTTATAGCGCTCTCGTGAGTTAACAGCCATAAATTATTTTGGATTTCCTTACGAGTGGCATGAAAAAAATATCAAGTTTACATTTTGTTTTATTGATCGAGAAGCTCCAGAAAATGAATTATGTGTACTTCCTTTATAATTAAGTTTAGTCAAAAAATCAGACATAATTCTTGAATTTCCAGTGCCTGAACCAGTAGCTTCGCAATACTGTTTAATTACATCCTATCTCAATTACAGTTTGTTACCACAGCCACGATATATTTGCGTTTAACTTTTTTTTTTAAATTAGTGATCACCATGATTTTTCGTCAGGTGCTGTAAATATTCAACAAATGAACACGGACAAGTTTGTGTCGGACAGCTACAAGAATTACGAACCCTTGCGTGACGTGTCGTGCCCCTAGTATCGACTTCCAATCTAATAATCTCATCGTTTTCTGCTGATAAGAAATTACGCAGAAGGCAGTGCATTAGTTCGGCAGACAAACAATGTAGGTGCAGTATCCTGCTTGCGTGGTCCATTTCTCATCAGTTTCATCGTTGGAGTGTGCGTTATATTTCATAACTCCTTCCGTACTTTGTTGCACGATTACAGTTCTTTCTTTCATTGAACTGTGTTTACATTTTATTCTTCATGTAGTTTTTTGGCGTTGCTTCTCTACTTTCACTCCCGTCGATGTGCTGTGCTCTAGTTCCTAATTCTTTCTTCATTTGGCTGTGTTCTACTTTTTTCGTTAATTTTATCTTTGGGTTATTTCCAAATCTTTCATTCATTTAGACGTTCGACTGTGTTTCTTAAATTTTGCTACTTTCCTCACAAAAACTGGAAACAAAAATGTAGCAACCTTACAGAATGTTGGTGTATTCCTTTAACTTCGTAATTCCATGACAGCTTTTTCACAGTGCCTCTGGAATGTCACAGTTCGTGAATGGTGTGAAATCTATAAGGAAACTGTGAATTGAAGTGTTAAAAAGATTGCTTAGCCCAACGGATTTTTCTCCTTATATATGAAGTCTGTTGTAAGTGGATCTTACTCTCAGTTTTGGTCCATTCAGGCCCCAGACTGTTCTGTAAAGGGCCCGCAGAACCTAAACACACTGCTGAATATCAAACCGATCATCCTTGCACCCGTCGTCTGTCCTTGATTGAGGCTCTTCGAAAAGAGCATTTTCAGTAATATTTGAACTGAAGTAAGACAAAGTAGTTAAATAGGGCGCCCTTAAATGCAGGGATGCACATATTTCTTTAAAAAAAAAATAGGAGGAAACCGAAAATCCTAGGCGCCAGAAGAGTGACATGAAGACATTCTGGGGACCCACAAATATTAGGGACCACCGTACAAAATGTAGTCGCTGCCCGGGATTTGTGCACCCCTGCTTAAATAAATGGGAGGATGGGTAACATTACATTAATGGGGGGAGGCTTTATGGCGTTTTATTGTTAGGGTGATAAAATCAGAGAGAGTGAGGTGGGAGAAACACGTAGCATGCATGCAGTAAATAATGTTGCCTGGGAAAAAAATGGAGGGAGATATAGGTGCAGGTGACAGGATAATATTAAAATGGATTCTACAGAAACAGGATATGCACATAAGTGCTTGAGGGTAGGATGTAATGTTTCGTTTTGATCCTACACTAATCTTTGTTATCAATAAACGCAGTGAATTTTGTTTCAAGGATGACCCCATACTTTGCAGTTAATTACGCCTGGCGTTGCTCTGCTTCACCCAGATTAGTAAAGGAAACGTTTAACCTGAAAGCTGCTTTCTTTCGTCTCTCTGCAGACGATTTCAGTCCCCAAAATCATACGACGGAATTAAAGGTGGAAATGCATAAAACGGAATAATGTATTCATAATCGGTATAATGACTAGACTGCAGGCTGGATGACCTAAGATGCAAGGCTTGTTTCCCGATAGGGGCAAGACATCTCTTTTACATTGCCCCGACCAGGGTTCTTTCCCTGGGCATAAAGCGACGGGATTGAGGCCCATCACTCACGTCCTTCTTGTTTCGATGCTAAGAATGAGTGGAGCCATACCTCTACTCGTATACGCCTTCGTGGCCTGCACAGGAACAACTTTACTGTCGTTCGTTGTGTGCTATAAAGTTCACAAGCCCTTCACGTCAATAATTTGTACATAGCAAGTGAATCATAAGGCTAACGCTTTACACTTGTATTCGGCAGGCGCAAATTTTGAATTTCGGTCAGGACACCAGTTGTCCTGATTTAGAATTTTCGTGGCCCTTTTTTTCCGTTCCCCTGGGCACATTCCTGGATAATACTTCTTCCAGGCCACGTCTGTTTGTTTCCAGACCCTTTCAGACGTATCATTCCCCGGAGACGGATAGCACAGTCGGTATAGCGACTTGATACGGGCTGGACGGTCCGTGATTCGCGCCCCGACAGAGACAAAACAGTCCATTCTGGCTGTGGACCCACACAGCCTCCAATTCAGTGGTCACCGGGGGGTTCTGCCGAGGTTAAAGCGGCCGGAGCTGAAGTTGACCACTGCCGAAGTCAAGAATTAGCGGAACTATGCATTTACTCCCCGTATATGCCTTCGTGTCGTGAACACGGACACCTTTACCTTTTAACTTCATCGTTTACCAATCATGATGCCAGAGACCATGGGTTGCATGAGTGCCAGCATCATAAAGTTACCAAAGAGGAAGTCAGTAATATGAAAAGTAAAATTAACCCTCGAATGGCGGTGTTCCCGATTTTCTCAGAAATACTTTAGTTAACGTCTTCTCCGTAGGTCTGCTGACGTACCAGTTTTCATGTCTGCAGATTGAAGGTGGCACAGACAGTCGTACGCTTCGTGAGCCCGCATCCACATACTTTGAGCGCGCGCACGTGTTTGTGTGTGTGTTGGGGGGGGGGGGGCGGACAAATTATGAACGTGCAAAAATTTGCACCTACATCTTAACGTGCTTCTTGCTGTAAACTCTTCGCCACATGACGCTGACGGATGGGGCGTCAATATCTTTATAAAAAGTCACAGATTTGTGACCTGGTGCGAGTCAACGTGAAGCGGCACTTCTCTTGCATGGTGTGACCACCCATCTGGGCCCCTGCTTGGACCATTCACATTCGTACTGATTTGTCGTTTCTTCCGAAAGTATTGGTTTTGTTTTCGTGACGTTTCCAGGATTTACCGTGTAACTGACCATGCATCTGCATCTAGGGCGCTCCTGTACGCGTTTGTGGTATATACAAGGACAGCCTTTACTGTATTACCATTATGAATTTCGCGTGTTCTTTGTATTTGTGCGCGCCTTGACAAATATCAGAATTATCCCACTGAGAGCAAGGTTGAGCTGCTTCCTGCCTTATATGCAATAAGTCCGTACGACCCGCTGTTTCAGCCACTGTATTAATCTGTTCAATACTCCACAACAGTTTTGCATCCGTCACACTGTACTGTGACCATCCAGCCATAGATACTTCAAAGTGTTACTTCTCTCTTCTGTTCGAAGAACTGAGATTCTTCCTGTCCGCCTGTTCCCGTCCTTCCTCCCTTGTTTGCTCGCCCTGCTTCACGGAAGCTATCCGGATTGACGATTTTTAAGATCTTGCCACGAGTGGGAAACTATCATGAACAGTTGTAGAAGGGGTTTGAGGCCCTTCTTTTCCCATGAAGTATCCCCCTCCCTGCAACTGTCGTGGAAGTATCACAGGGATGACAGAACCTTCCAGTATTCTGTCCTTGTACAACGGAACTACGTTAAGCCGATTTAACGTATCTTATACAGGATGAGTCTCTCGCTAGAGGCCCCAAACTATTTTCTATGTATACAGTCGAACAGCGCGGGTTTCTCGTTCGTAAATACTGGCAAACAGGTTCATTTAAATCACGCCAGATGGCATTTCGAACGGAATTTGTGAAAGATGTGCACCATCGAAGTGTTCCATCCAGAAATTGGTTAAAACGTTAGAGACAAGGGGAAGCCGATCTAACGCCTACCGACATCTTTCTTTGGGGCCTATTGAAGGGCAAAGTGTACAAAAATACACCCCGCACAATCGAACAACTCAAAGACGCTATACGCCAAGAGATTCAAGCCGTCAACTTCGACACTTTGGGAAAAGTAT
>Ga0123352_10006069_pt1 | contig 18399 bp, 15 predicted proteins | sample TergutLab28metaG_FD_89700 | JGI IMG/M metagenome (GOLD analysis project Ga0123352, IMG submission 89700) | Labiotermes labralis P1 segment gut microbial communities from Petit-Saut dam, French Guiana - Lab288 P1 | ecosystem: Host-associated > Arthropoda: Insects > Digestive system > Gut ... | reverse complement strand
GTGGCGGACCCTTGTGAGTGCGGTAATGAACCTTCGGGTTCCGTGAAATGCGGGGAATTTCTTGACTAGCTGCAAACCAGTTAGCTTCTCAAGAAGGACTCTGCACCATGGAGTAAGTAAGTACGTGTAAATAAATATCCCAATAATGGGATTAAAAGGGAATGGAGTAATAAGTTGAACAGACAGTGCATACATATTTACTTTCAAAACCGTTGACGTATGTGCCTTTTTCCTCCATTTTGTGTATTTTTTTCGCGTAAATGTTCTGGTTCGTACCCCTGGGGATACGCGTACCCCAGGTTGGGAGTCACTGGACTAGTGCAAAGGTTGTGATGTCAGTCCAGTTGCATGTTTTTGGAATTTGGGTATACGACTACTTCAGGGCGTGTGAGCCGGTCATGACTGCAGCTTGTTTATACCACTTGCTGCAGTGTGTAGCACCTCAAGGCCTCTCATCTGTACCCCGCGTTCAACTCTGACGCTAGTATGGTACACTTCCATTGCAGAAAGGAGAGTGCTTAATTCGGAGGTCGTCTCCATCTGTTCTGAACTGTGCAGCTGCTTGTGATAAAACTGGTAGCCTGTTGCAGGGTCTAAACCAGCCGTTCTTAACCTGGGGCCCACTGAACTTGGATGGGAAAAAATTACAACTTTGTTTTCACTAACCTCTAAATGAAATTTAGCGTTTTGTTCAGTAGTGAATGTAGGTAACAAAAGTAATTTATGGCCTTTATGCTTCAAAAAGGTTTGTTAACTTCAATAAATCTCACTATCTAAAATTATTGTAGCCTAAGAAAGGGAAACCAGAATATATTCCCCTTCGCACTGAACTGTCTTTTTTAAAAAATGAAATTTAATTTCAACGTGAATATCTTTTACGGGTTTCTCTTTTTTTTTTGTTTATTTAATAGATGAATAAAGAAACGCATATATTACCAAATTATATATTTGCTATTGTTTAATAATTTCAAAACTCTATTTGAGCATAATTGATTTCCTGTATAATAAATCTATGATATAGATTGATATATAGATGTATATTCTGTGCGTAATTTATTTTATGCAAAAGTAAATTATCTGAGAAGGGTACGTAGGTTTCACCAGACTTTGAAAGGGGTCTGTGGCACAATAATGGCTAAAAATCCCAGGTATATAGACTAAACGTTATCTATTTTAATTTTACCCCGCGGCAGTTTAGTATAACACATTAACAGTGTATTGAAATCTGAATTGTTATTTTTTGTTACAAATAGCACAAGGTACGCTTTGTTGGTAGCGTTATACTGCAGCGCAAGGTACACATTGTTGGTAGCGTTATACTGCAGCGCAAGGTACACATTGTTGGTAGCGTTATACTGCAGCACAAGGCACACGTTGTTGGTACCATTATACTGCAGACGTTATATTTATATCGTTTCTGGCATTTCGCATATGTGACGAAATAGAAGTAAAACGGTCTTTACGACTAATATTGCAAAAATTGTCAGTGCCTTAACGCAAAATCGCAAAAATTACACACAGAACTTGTGTAAGTTGCGAATTTAGGTGCAGTTTTTCCACACTTGTTCACTTTTTTTTTTTTGAGTAGTTGTGGATGACTGATTTTAAATTAGTCTTAAATAACTACGCCGTAAATGCGCGGATTGTGTTAGGTTTGCCCGTGATGGGGTTCAGTAACAAGGTAATCAACCTTAGAATCCGTAAAAGGGCTTGGAATTTCTTCGTCAGCTGGGCTGTTTTTAACTTCTTAGGGAAATAAACGCTGTGCTTGGTTAGGTATAAATCTGTTAATTGTATGAAAGTACCTCAAAAGGAACCAGGCTATACCGTGGTACTAGAAATCAATCTTCTGGGATGTTGACGCCGTGTCGTTAGGTAAATATTTTCGTTCGTTTGGAAGGGTTTTGGAACCTTAATCTCAAGGGTCATGTAGTTCAAGAAGAATGCTTGACCTCGACATCGAGTGCCTTTCGAAACATCATGAACTGTTTAGCCAACGACACAGCGGAAAAGAACATCTCAGAAGACTTTAATATTTAGACACCAAGCTATTTCTGATTAACTAAAGTATCCAGGATGGATTGATCATCATTTTGGTCTTCAGATAGAAATGGATTGTCACGTTGACAACATGTAGCCGTAGTTCAAGGCAGCTGTGGAATAGGTGCCACCTGGAACAAGAAATCTTATAGGACTATTTAAGAGAATATTGAACCAGAGAGGAAGGATTTAATGGACAGGTGGTCCATCTTCTCGTCAATTTGTTGTTTTAACGTTTTCTTTCAGCCATTGGCCAGTACACGTGTCGTTGAATGCAAGTTACAGAGGCTTCGTCCTGCCTCATTGAGAGACGAAGGTTGGGGAGGAAGGGTTGGGGTTGGAATTTTGTCTGTATCCATTTAGTTTACAATTTTAATTTCGTGATTGATCCAATACCATTTAAAAATAAAATCCCTGCAGTCTCCCCATTAATTGCTGAATCTGTAGCGGTGCTGTTTAATTAAATTCACCCGTAGACCATGAGTTTTCCATATATTGCTGCATGTCGGCAGGTGGCTTCAGTAATCAACTTGCAGTCCCAGGTATTATTTTCTCACGATCCAGTATTTGAAACACGTATTTCTTAAACTTATACTGGGTAGAATTTTCGGTATTTAAACAAGCAAGAACCGTCTTAGTTTCTGAATAAGTTAAGATGACAGGAACAGGGTTTCCTTGTTGCATGGTACATCATAGCTGAATAGAGGCGGGCTAACACACAGTTTATTTTGTAACTGTTAATGGTGAGGCGGATGCTCGATTTATTTGACTCCGTTAACGATTCATGATGTAACTAATTAACTCGCCTATTGTGTGGTTATGTAAATACCGCAAACACAGAGTTCACTGGCCTATCTGTTAGATTACAGTTTTAATCGGACCTATTTTTGCCGAAGAAGGTTGAGCTCTGGAATTATGTTTGGATTACCTGTTTCCCCTGAACCGAGTTAAGGCTGCCACACCATTCTCATGGCAGTCGTCTTTTTACACCTTTCTTTGTAATGCATCTACCGATTTCTGCATCGTGTATTGCAGTGTGAAGTTAGTCGTATTTATTGCGATTTTTGTGATATATCAGATTGTTTGTGGCTTGGATTCATTTCAAGATATTTACCGCTGGAATAGCTGATTATTTTGTGTAGTATTCAGATGAAAGCTAGTGGGGTTGTGGGTCTTGAGGAAACGGTTGCCTTCTGTTCTAAGGCAAGTTGCTATTCCAAAACCGCGAAAGTTTCGACATAATTACGTCGTGGGAGGCATTCGAAACGAATACAGACACTACCTGACATAACGAAGTTTCGACTAACGCCATTTCAGACTTGTGAAAAATTTAACAATGTAAAATATTATGAAATAGCTCTTTTGAAATGCGCGCCGAATTTTTCCTTGCGGGTCTGAGAATTTATTGAGACGAAGATGGCGAAACAATACTGCTGGATTGATAACACTGGCAACGGTGCGGTCATGCTGCAACCGATCAGGTTGCAGAGTGTGGGGAGTTTGGATTTCAACTTAACTGCCTTGTACATCCTATACATAGTTGACCACATGTGTACCGAATTCCGATTTGCAAAAAATTCGCCTTATGTTGTACCTTCCGCGTCGTAACTATTGCATAGGTCGGGAAGTTTCTGTAGCAGTCAGACAGTAACGTTCCTGCATGGCGCGCCCTTGGAAAGAGTGAGCCGACGTAGCTATTAGGGAAGCAGTGACGTCTGTGAACTTGGTTTAGTCACATGTTTCGACACTGAACACAAAAGACATGTGAAAGTACGTTAAAAATAATACGCAAAAATATGATGTAAAAGGTGGTGCTGAAAGCCAGACCGCAGTGTTAATCTGGAAACTTACAGTACTCATTGTGGATGCGATTGCAGCCCTGTTGTCAGCAGATGCTCATCTGCTGGTACGGAAAACACCTGTAATAAGGGAAGGTAAAGGTAAAGTTTTCCCGTTACAGGCCCTGTGCGGCCCAGAGGGTGGGTAGAGGTATAGCTCTACTCTTCCATGACCGCGTCACTGGAAGGGGGTGAGTGGTTATCGGCACGCCCCGACCGTATTTTACCCCCGTTAATGACCCGTTACCCATTTTACAGGAGGCTGGGTGGGCCGCAGGGCCGGTCTGGACGGTCGGAAAATCTCGTCCCCACCGGGATTCGATCCCGGAACATCCAGCCCGTAGTCAGTCGCTATACCGACTGAGCTACCCGGCTCGCAGATAAGGGAAGGTAATCATCTTATATCAACCACCGTATTGTCAACTCTAGTAGGAATTCCGACAGGTACATTCAGCAGGTTATACAGCATGCAAGCCCATAGCTGTGTAGCAACTGCCAAGCGATTCTACTTCAGTTTGTGCTGGATTTCGTTGATGAGAATAGTGAATTTCGCTGCTTAATTAGTTCTGCATACCATTTTTTTTTGTTTGGCGCCACAACCCCCCGTGGGACAGGGCCTCCTCATTCACGAGATTTCTAGATCACACTGAACGGCCCACCACAATCGGTAGGTATCCCCTGGACGAGTGATCAGCTTGTCGCAGAGACCTTTACCTGACAACACGCAACACTCACAGCAGACGAATATCCATGTCCCTGGTGGGATTCGAACCCACAAAAAACGCGGTGGCGCAGTTAGTTGAGGCACTGTGCTAAAGCCGGAAGGTCGCGGGTTCGATTCCCGATGGTGTCACTGGAATTTTTCATTGACACAATCCTTCCAGCCGCACTATGACCGTGGGGTTGACTCATCCTCTAACAGAAATGAGTACCAGGAATATTTCCTGGGGGTAAAGTCGGCCGGTACGTAGGGCTGACAACCTTACCACCTTCATGTGCCGACTCTCTTGAAATCTGGGATCCTCAGCCTCCTGGAACCCTCAGGGCCTGTCCAGGCCTGTAATGGGATTGCGTTTACCTTTACGTTTATAATGTATGAGTGGGGAAATGTTTAAATCTTCTGCGGTTTTAGGCGCATTCGCAAAATTCCGAAAAGCGACTAGTAGCTTCGTCATATACAGCAGCTTACGTACAGCTTGTTAATCTGAGACGATCCATGGACGCACAACGAAAGGATCTCTCGTAGGTGAATGAACCCTTCCGTTGTATTCGTAGTAAACAAACGTCATAATCTCACGCAGATATTTAGTGTTGGTTGATATATAACTTCAGGACTTGTGTATAATATTTTTGGGTACGGTTGACCCTAATACAGGCGTGAACCCGTGTTACCATTAGTGCATAAAAGAAGAGCACAACCAGATATTTAATGAAGGTATTAATTGAAAGCCAATTAAGGAAATATCAGCCGATATGAATGTACTGCTGTCAGGCACAGCGACCCACTGCAGGCTGATGAACACTTTCGGCTTGGAATTCGTCGTAGATACGCAAATGTATTCCGTCAGTAGGCCTGTATCCTCTTTCCCCTATTTTAAATGTGCCCATGCATAGGGCCGTTTTTTCTTTTACTCGGGCCTCTTTTGCCTCCTCATTGTAGGTGTCGAGGGAATACGAATGTGTGAGAAGTACTTTTGCTTGTGAGAGGTGTTCATTCCGACTGTTCTGTTTGGTGAGTGGTTACAAGATATTCGACAGCGCTGCCGGTGGCGGGACGGGAGGGGGGGGGGGGGGGAGGGGGGGGTAATGATTATTACCGACGGGGGGGGGGAGTTGTTTTTGTGTGTGTTTTATTCCGTGTTTTTTGTTTGGTTGGTGGTTAAAAGGATGTCCGAGGGGGGGGGGGGGGGGGGGGGGGGGGGGGGGGGGAGAGGTGTTGGTACTGATCATTCATGACCGGTTGGTGCAGTTTTTATTGCTAGTATAGGTGACTGATAAGATCAGTGGGAAGTTCTCCCCGTTTTTACTTCTGCCCTCTTTTAGAGTTGTTATTTATTAGTATTGCAGCAATAACTTTGTGTATGATTGCTACTGGTACTGAAAAGTTGTGCGTCCGCGTTCTGCCGGGTTAATATGTACCTTGTTAACGGCTATACAATGTCAAGATACGTAGTGCGGCCCCATAAATAGCCGTGTTTAGCCATAGGGTGGAAGACTTTATGTTGTTATGCAGAGTGCGACGAAAGTAACGCACGCATATCAGAAAGTGAAGGTTCGAAAGACTTGAGTAAAAGTAGCAGTTAATAGAATAGGCTGGTGTGTAATTAGCTGGTGAAATTTAAAGATTTTACTGACTGCACGGCCCGTAGCAATAGATCGTGATATTTCTGTGGTTTGTTTTACCAAGCTGTCGGTATCTCCCACTGTATATAACCAACCAACCATCCAGCCGACTAATTAACTAAGTTCATGGAGCAGAGTCCTTGAGAAGCTGACAGTATCCTCCTTTCACCTGACATTCCCGGTATAAGATGGAACCCAAAGGTTTATTACCGTTTTCGCAAAAGCCAGCCACTTGTCTTAGTCGTGAGCCAGCTCAGTCCAGTCCACGCTCTGAGTTCTGTTTCTTGAAGTCCAGCTTTAAGAATCCACCCATCTACGCCTTTGTCTTCTAAGTAGTCGCTTTACCTCAGGTTCCCCTACCGAAACTCTACGTGTATCTCTCCCCTACCCCTATAAGTGTCACATGCGCCACCTATCTCATCTTTGATTTGATCGCCGTAATCCAGGCTATAAGTATTTGGTAGGATAAGTGATGAATTGTAAAGTCCTGGGAGGAGTACTTGGTGTACTCTGTGTAGGACACCGTCATTTGCGTGGAGGGACTGAGGAAAACCGCGAGCAACTTCAGTTAGAATGGCCGGTGTCCGCACGGACATTCGAACTGGTCGTCTCTCGAATACAAATCAGAAATTTTACCGCTGGGAGGGACCGATTTTTGTGGTCTTAGTGGAAACCAAATAACGGACATCACGAATTGTCTCTCCAAAGGGGATTTTTATGAACTTCTGTTTCTTTCAGTGGGTTTACTTCGAAGAAGGTTCTAGACCTTGGTATTCTTGAGGAATTGAACCGTCAACTGTTAACTGATATGAAGCAGTTGGGACGTGTCTCCGTGCGTATGCCATATTCAGGAAATTGTTTTGAGACCATAAAACTGGACGTAGAATATCTGACCTCAGGTTAAACCGAATTTGTGTTCTGGGTGCAGTTTGTATACAGTGAACAAACTTCATTCGATATTTGTATCGTAAAATATTCCTTTCAACTTACGGTGCCCTCCTTGAGCGTTTTGGGAGCTCTGCAGCTTTGCGAAAGTCGCTTAATCCGTTTGCATGCATGTAAGAGGTCGGGACCTGCCTGACGGATTCTCTTGAGGTCTGATATTAGAGAAACTTACAAAATTATGCAGCCATTTCAGTTTTCGTGTTCACCGGCCATTTTTAGCGACCACCCTACATGAAGAGCTACATGTGTGCATTTCTGCACGAATCTGGTGTCTTAAATCGCTAATTATCTCTTTGTAAAGACCCTCATACATAAAGGTATGGGCAGAGTCTGAGCGTATCTGCTGCATAGAACAGACAATCTTCGAAGTGTCTGAAGCTTCCGATCTATCCAAAAGATACAGTATGAAAATTAATTCCTTTTTTCGCATCGTATACACTGCTTCTCCATGACGAAGGCCGTATTGTGCATGTTAATTAAGGAAATGATACGTGTTTATTCTCAGAAATGTACGAAGTGCGTTAATGCACTTAATGGGCAATATGCGGGGATGAATGTTCAAGCAAATTGTACATACAGCTGCGTCAAACGTATGAAGCACGAAGTGTTGTGTGTTGGGGCAGGGCGGGAGGAAAGAAAGGTGGGGTGACAGAGACTACATGCATTTCTGGGAAACTGATAGAAAATTCGGCTGATATGAGGGTTCCAGGCGGCGCGCACTCGTCCTTCTGATAAAGGTAGGTCAGAGACAAGACACAGGCCTTGGAATTGAAGAGGAGAACGCGATGGGAATTCGCTTGTTTTGAGTGTGGAGCAGAAGGAAGAAGTTGGGTAGTTACTGTATTTGGACAGAAACGTAAATGGGAGGGTTGAATAACGGCGGAGTTTCTGTAGCGTTAGGATGGAAATAGCTAATATTGGTGTGGAATTTAGATGCTAATATTGGGAGAGCTGCATGCGAAGGCTACAGTGCAACGCGTTGTTTATAAGCTAATGTGTTCCCCGGCGCCGAGAAAAACTGTGCTCAAATAGACAGGTCGCGTAACCTTTAGACTGCATGCTGATATCCCATTCTGACGTGTGGGACGTGAATCCTCATATACAAATATCTTCATCAAAGGCTTGTTTTATGTCTTCTTTCGGTCGAGTAATGAATAGTTGGCTTTGTAGTAGCAGAATTTGATCTGCATCGTCCTCGTAAGATTTTTAAAGCAGTAATATTTTTTGTTTTGGTTTTGGATGATTTTGAATGTGTCAAGAGGTTTTGAAGTGGGAATATTTGTGCCTTTTTAAATGTGGTTTTTTGATGGTTCTGTGTGTTGTAAGAGCTTCTAAAGCAGGGATATTCGTGTCTTCCTAATATATGATTTTGGTTCATTCTGAGTGTTAAAGAGCTTTTGAAGCAGGAATATTTGTGTCCTACTAAAATATGATTTTGGGTGATTTTTAATGCCTTTAGGGCTTTTGAAGCAGGAATATTTGTCTTTCTAATATATGATTTTGGGTGATATTTTGAGTGTTAGTGAGCTTTTTGAAGCAGGAATACTTATGTCCTACTAAAATATGATTTTGGGTGATTTTTTAGTGTTTTCAGGGCGTTTGAAGTAGAGATATTTGTGTCTTTCTAATATATGATTTTGGTTCATTCTGAGTGTTAAAGAGCTTTTGAAGCAGGAATGTTTGTTTCCTATTAAAATATGATTTTGGGTGATTTTTAATGCCTTTGGGGCGTTTGAAGCAAGAATATTTGTGCCTTTCTAATATATGATTTTGGGTGATATTTTGAGTGTTAATGAGCTTTTGAAGCAGGAATATTTGTGACTTTCTAATATATGATTTTGGGTGATATTTTGAGTGTTAATGAGCTTTTGAAGCAGGAATATTTGTGTCCTACTAAAATACGATTTTGGATGATTTTTAGTGTTTTTAGGGCGTTTCAAGCAGGAATGTTTTTGTCTTTCTAAAATGTGATTTTGAGTTTTAGAGGTTCTGAAGAATTAACTTTAAGTGGTACTTGCAAATTCAGTTCTTGCCATACAGGAATCATATTGCGTCTCCGTCGCGGAGACCAGCTGGTTAGTGCTGTACATTATTGGTAAATAGTTATGATTATTTTGAGACTCTTACTAAATCCACAAGTGTAGTGTGTGGGAAAAGTGTATGGATTTGTAACATTAAATCGGAGGGTATGTACATATACTACTTTGAAGTGTTACAGAAGACTCTGTGTTTAAAATGCTGTGCATATGAACCCGAACGAGCTCTTCTAGTTAAGGTTGGGTATCCCACATTTGCCAATTTCTGTCTCTTTCAGAAGCTTTCGAAATTTTCTCGTCACCCCAACCTACATAACTCGCAGCTGTGTTTGCTGTCGATATCTGCTTCGCTTTGTTAAGCCACCATGTCGCCTGAATCTAGAGTCCTGTCCGAAGAACACAGTCGGCATATACTGAGAGCTCCGAGGGTAGCGTGTGCTGTAATGCACCTAGGTCACTAATCGCACACCGCGTTAGAGCGTCGTACGCGACCGTCGTACATCTTCTGTCCGTGACGTACGTGTGTCTGCAATGCTTTGCGAGAAATTTAGTTAATGAAGTGTTGTAACTGCAACTTTCTGAATACAGATAATAAATAATAGTTTAGGGCTGAATCAGTAAATATTTCAGAAGATTGTGTACGAAGGTCCCATACCTTCCAACATTGGTGTCAATAATGACGTTTTGCTTGTGGATTTTTGCAGTTTTATTGTTATATGTAAACCTTGACTTTTTTTTTTTTTCCCTGTGCGTTCAGTTGGAAAGCAGACGGATGACCAAGACTGCGTTTAGGCCGCAGGAAATGCGGGCCGAATTCCTGCTGTTTTTGCATCATTTATTCACCGACCGAAGGCAAATTTTTATGAAGTTGCCTCCTATAGTACCGCATTGCTGTGTGCTTTATCGACTGAAGTAATCTCAGTAATCTTAAAACCGCACTGTTGTGAGGGCATTCACACGTCCGCACCTGACGTTAAATGTTGTTGGGATATTACGAAATCCATTGACGTGTCCTTCAGCTCTTATCTCGAGAATATGGTGACTGAATGATAAATAGTGTTCCATCTAACTGACGGAACATCTGCAAACCAAAGAGTAGGTCAAAGAATTGCCTTTCGATTCGGACCATCATGCTTTGGGGTAAAGAGAAACATTGATTCTGGCATCACAGTTATTCCGGACAAGCTAGAGTGCTCGGCGTTTGTAATAAAGAAATCAAGTCCGAAACTGTACGTACGGTGAAACTGTGTGGCTGTTTCGCTTCTTTGCAAAGCGTAGTGGCATCGCTGGAATCGCATTTACCTTCGCTGTCAATTCTAGCGTTCCTGCTGTGTTGGCAGAAGAAACAAATTATGTGGGGCAGCATATTTCCGTATTGGCACACATGAATTGAGGTAATGCCCTCCCCCCCTCCCGTTCCCTTTACTCGGGCCCGTAGTGAATGTCGTGTTAGTATTTACAAGCCTGATGTGACTCATCTTGTGCGCCAGCAAGGCAAGTCAAGCCCTCCTTCAGAAAGCCCAATCATCCATACTTCGAATCATGACTGACGCCCCATGGTACGTCACAAACCTCACCCTACACGATGACCTGCATATCCCGTTCGTCCGTGACGTCATAACAGACAGATACGCCAAACATCACTGGAAATTAGTCACTCATCCAAACCCCACATTACAACAGCTCCTGGATGCCAAACAACCCAGAAGACTAAAGCGAACTCGGCCCTCCGATCTACTTTAGATAGCCGAGGTCAAGCCGCTGGGCGCGACCTCTCACCATCACCCTGAGGATTGCAAAGCTTTCCTTCAGTCCGCACACTAGCTCATAGGATAAGATTGTATCCTGATTGCTGATTTTTTAAAAATTAAAAAAAAATGTGACCCATCTTTATCACGATCAGTTCTTCGTGAATAACTGACGAGTGTAACGCTTGGTGAGAACAACGGAATATAGCTTCATATTCTTGTATGAAACCATATCATTGTTTATAGCTGCAATACACGTTGATTGAAACGCTGGTGTGTAAAGCGCAGTCTTTGAGTGAGACATCCTGTTGTGGTACTTAAAATAGACAAACAATAAGATAAGTCAGGGTCGTTCTTCATTATTAGTGTCCATTGCATTGGCAGCAAATCATTCCAACATTCTTTATCTGATATTGTACTTTTTTTGCGAGTAAAGCTCCTTTCTCTTGAAGTTGTATGTATTGTGTTCAAACATAAACTACAGAGATTCATGACGTAATGTGCATGGTTACTATAATCGGTTTTAGTAAATTAAGTGCTTTATTGTGCTCTGCTGGAGACTGTTCCTTCCGTCCAGTAATATCAGCAAATAGAATATGAAACGCGGTTTGTTGGTGCTATATTCATTGCGGAATGAAGGAATAACAGTTGTTTTTGCCAGTGGCGTTGTAGTCTATCGTAGTTCGTGTATCGTCATTATAGATCGTTAATTTGATTTAAGGTTTACATTTCTGCATACCGCGTTGTTCTTCCTTTTGCTGTTCTTTATTTGAGGCTGTTATAAGCTGTCGTTAGTGGTGTGACAACATAAATGGTGGGGTGGAGTGGTAGAACTGTCTGGTGCATGCAAACATGCAGCTAGAAAAAGAAAGAAAGGTTTTCTTTAAAAAAAAGTGGGTAAGCCTGTTAGACATTCCGCGTCTGTCGCTAGGGTACTCCTGGTTTAGCACGAATGTATCTAAAATTGGCCACGATGCCTCACACTCGCCTGTCAGGCGGGTCTGCGGTACCTATGCCAGTGATACAGAACCGTGCATAACCAGGAACCGCCCCGAAACGAGTCGCCAATAGTTTTAAACTATACAGCTGATTAATTTATGTTACCATCGGGTTGGTGTCATACGGTATGGAAGCCCTACTTTGCAGTTGGCTACCTGTTGTTGCCTTCTGTAGAGTTGGGCCGCAATGTAGGTCACAGTCACGACCTTTGACCTAGACACCAATCGATTTTGATCGTGTAAACTGGTATTGATTCCCGTGAAGGACAGCCACCACCAGTCGCCGGATGGAGAGGATGTGTTTAAAGGAAAGTTTCCGCGCTTGGTGCAGGAAAGTGCACGTTGCAGCGTCAGTGACATGCATGGTAAAGATGCTTAACAGGCCAGGTGTGCTAGTTGTGTTCCTATACAGAACACATTAGCGATTGTCATTCGCGTTTTGCCCTCATCTGTTTAAAGCACCAGCCTCAACACGCCATTGCTTGTAGAGTCCGGCACATTCTGAAAATCGTTACAGATACACGATAAGGCTGTGGACGGCTGTGTACCTTTGTTTGACCAGGATATTTTAAGTCCTTGTGCGCTCTGAAGTTGTGACCTGTTTATTTATGTTATATAGGATAGTAAATACAGTGATAATATGACTAAATAATTTGGAAGTGTTTTAGGGTTTACGTGTTTGGGATTGACACCGACAGACACTAGAGGTTCCTGATATTTGGTGAAGACTAATGCAGAACATGTATGTTGTTGGTGGAGCCCAGTGGCCTCGCGGTTTAAGATGTGGATCTGCGGCCGATGGCTTGCAGAGATTGCGGGTTCGAATCCCGCCGGGGGCATAAATGTCTGTCTCGTGTGAGTGTTGTGTGTTGTCAGGTAGAGATCTCTGCGTCGGGCTGATCACTTGTTCAGAGGATTCCTACCGAGCGTGGTGTGTCTGATTTAGTGTGATTGTGAAGCCTGGATAAGAAGGAGGCCCTGGCCCATTAGGGGTTGTTGCGCCACGAAAAAAAAAAGCATGTTATTCGTATGAGATCTTTTATAATTGATTACACTTTTTGAAAGAGGCGGGGTAGCGCAGTCTGTAGAGTGACTGTGATACTTGCTGGAAGAGCCGGGAATCGAATTGTGGTAGGGGCAAGAGATTTTTCTGTTCTCAACTTCCAGACCGGCTCTGGGGCCCACCCAGCCTCCTGTTCAGTGGGTACCGGCGTTCTTCTCTGGGTACTGGCATTCTTCGCTAGGGTAAAGGGGCTGGGGCGTGAAGTTAATCACCTCCATCTAGTGCCGAGGTTAAGTGTGAGTGAAGATGTACCAGCACTTCCATGCCTTCATGTCTTTACAATTTTTAATTGCCTAATTTTTTCCATGGGTAGCTTTGCACGAAGAAGATCCGTTTGACGCGATGCTGTCGGAAATACGTCTTATGTATGGATGTAAGGAGGATGAAATGAACAATTTATAAACCTACAGCATTACTTCTTGACATATATAGTATATGAAATTTTGTTAGGGAAAGCTTCTGTGGGCCGGGCACGTTTGTAAGCATGATGACAACAGATTTCGGAGTGTTTGCTCGGGAAATGTGTTAAGGAAATGACTACTTGTGGACCGAACGCTGGAGGGGTGCAACAGCGTGGGTAAGTCTGAGGATGTCAGCTTAGCGACATGGATATTAGGGAGATAAGTTATGGGGTTGGAAGATGAAAGTGGCTTAGCATCATTTCCAGTGGCGGGCTGCGCTCTTAGCGATGTTAAATCTTGAGGGTCTGCTACCTCGATAGTTGGGTCGGTTATTTGTGTTACAGGTGTTAAAAATGATGATTTTTTAAAAAATAAAAGCCACAGTCAAATGGTCTGAAAGATGTTTGTTCGGAAGGTTTGGTTAATGAATATGCAGTTGCGTTGTATAAGGGGTTTTCTTTTCCTGCTTGACCGATCAGCGCCGGCTCGACGCTCTCGTGAATTTTTATTATACTTTCTGAAGATTATTGTCAGTCCAGTCGTTTTTCTAGTTCACATTTTCGACTGTGAAATCTCCTCCTCTAGACGCGTCATAGGACGGAATGCAGGCAGAGCGTCGGGCGGAGCGCTGGGCCGGTCAAGCAGGGGTGGGGGACCTATATTTCGTTCCGTCGCCGAAAATAGGTTGAATTTCTTTACGTTTCAGGGCCTAATGCAGCCGCATGGGGCTCGTGGGTGCAGTAATGATTGCATATCCTTTACTGTCAATGTAACAGAAGGCAGTGAGTTGTTGTTACCAAAAGATTAAGGTGTTGAAGAGAAGTATGGTACCCAACATGTTCTGTACACTTAGGAGATACCCTGTACGAATCTGTAACAAGTTAACTGCCATCCTCATTGAGGTGTTTCGTTTTACCCCAACTCTCTCTACAGATGAAACCGAAGTAGCATTTTTAGATGTAGTGCGAACGCATCTTGCCAACTCCTTACCCACTTGTCACTTCCGCTTCCACCTCATTCGACATAGAGAGTCGTTAATAACCTAGGAAAATCGACGACAGATTTTGAGTAGGAGAACCCCCTAATTGTCGTGTAAGGTTGTATTCTGTGTGCCAGTTCTTCTGTGTGTTGACTGCCGAAATTAGATTATGTTTGATGCTAAAGAAAGCCGGGGTAACTTGAGTTTGGTCCTTATCGGTCTGTTGCGGTTGCTGCTTCACATACAACAAAAAATCTTTGTTACATTTAACGAAAGAAGAACATGCGACTCTGTTTGCAGAAGTGCAGTACACGAAGGAAAACAGTTTTATGGAGATACACGATTTTTGTTCGACGGATTTATCTCTGCAGTGCAGATTTAAGCCTTTAAAGACTGAAATCGATCAAAATTGCGTAAAAAATTGAGTGCCTGTATTCAATATTACAAACGTGTATTCAATTACCAAAACCAGTCACTGAATGCTGTTTAGGGAGATAATATACGTTCACTTTGAGAATCGTACACTTGAATACACTGTTTGACGAAATATTGAGTTTCTTTATGTTACATGAGATGGTATACATGGTTACCATTCGATTTCAAACGGTTAAAGAAATACTTGTCCAAATCCGTGTAATGAAAACCCACTTGATGCGCTATCTATCCTCAGTTTATTTCGTCAGTCAACCTCTATGTGTTTGGGGCATATTTGTAGCCCATCATCAGGTGGTGTATTGTGTATATACAACAACTGGTACGTGTTGTGCTTTTTAGTTGACTGTCTGTTGGCCGGGTTGTCTTTTACCTTAGCAACTTACAGTAACACATTGCATTATGCAGGAACTCGAGTAGTACATTTGAAAAAAAATACATACTGATAATCGGTCTTTTAAACATTTCCACTGCTTGCTCGGCAGGTCAGGTAGATTATCATTATGTGCAGTACAAGTACCTGGTGGCATTGTTACTATAAAGGTTGATGAGTCACGTTTCAACAGTTCGTTCTCCATATATTGTTTATTTAGCGAAATTAAGTCTTGTTTTGTGCTGGTCACTTTGAATTTGTCATTGATGAAAGGCGTATTCCAACATTGGCCGTGAACATGTGAGAAATTGGTAGAACTTGCCTTAGGTCTTTCGAGTCTCGTCAGCGTATTTCCCCTGACATTCGGAATGTTTGCGGAGGGAGTCACTTTTTTCAGGGAGTCGTTGAAGATCTCGCAACGGATTCTGCGGCTGAGGTCTCATGCCCGATGTCCAAAAAGTGCCTGGTTGTCATACAGTTACGTGTTGGTATTATTGCCTCTTTGAAATTTCGGCAGGTTTACAGTTTCCATCTATCGCTGCAGTTTTCTGCTGGTAAATATTCTATCGATCCCTTCTTACCTAGTAAGCCTTCAGGCAAATCTCCAGAAGCCGCAAGCGCTGTTTCTTCCATGTATGTCTAGATAAGTCTAAGGCGTGGGTCTGCGGCCGCTCGTTTGCCGAGATTGCGGGTTCATATCCCGCCAGGGTCATTTATACCTGTCACTTGTGAATGTTGTGTGTTGTCAGGTAGAGGTCTCTGCAACGGGACTGGTGCCTCGTCCAGAGTAGTCCTACCGAATGTGGTATGTTTGTGATCTCAAAAACCTCAACAATGGGGCGGCCTAGGCCCGAGGAGCGCTGTTGCGCCACAGGGGTAAAAATGTTTTAAAATGAATAGATTTCTTTAAGGGGTCTCTGTTGCCGCTGGACCGAGCAGATTAATTTACTGGTAATCGTCTAGAGTCTTGCCACAGGCTATCGTGACAGGTTTTCTTGCCCTTCATGCTGGCATATTGCCTTGAGGTGCGTGATGTCCATCAACTTCGGAATACCTGCAACGATTTGTAACATTTTGCATTTAAGACAGCGTTGTTAAATAATCCAAGAATCGGTCAACCATTTAGGTTGTGTTTGCGTATGTACAGCTGTTGTACGCACTGTCTCTCAGAAATGGACACAAACGCTTTTGACTAGTACCTACACTTTACAGAACATAAGCATTTATTAGCAGGCCTACCCACTGGGGTGCTACTGTCGTTATGAGATGTACTAAAGCGGTGACGTCGTACGCCTAAGTTAAATTTGTGGGCAAATCTGGCGAACCTGCTGGTTTTTACGTGTGTAATATCATTATCATATATCTGTCATGGAGTTGGGCCACTCGATGACCCGTTCCGGTCTCACGTATCCAGAAGTCTCTTCAAAGGTCTACCATGATTCCTTCTGCCAGTTGGGGAGTAGTGTTTCATTACCCTGGGTAATCTATTTCGAGGCATTCTATTTACACGTAACATCATAGCTTCTGAATTGTTTGTGAAACAGTGTCGTACTGCAACACAGATCAACATCGTCTTTTAGTGTATTCCTTTCTCTGTATTGTGTCTCACATATTATGCATTTAGCTGTTCTGTTGTCATTTATTCCAACTGTGGATGATGCCATGTACTTTACCTATCTAAACATCCGTACTAGAAAGAAATTCCGGTAAAGATAGGATCTTGTGACTGCGATTCCTGGTTTCTTACCCTCATTTTCTTTTCCTCGATGTAAATTTTAATTAAAGTTAATTAGGTGCCTGCATATCTTAATGTACGTTTCTATTTTAAAAAAATGTATTCCCGCAATTCCGTTGTGTGCATAAAACACTTCTCATAGTTTAAAGTATTTGGCTATGAATTCCGCGAGAACTGAATAATTCGTCCTTTGTATTCATGATTTACGCATTTGTTGCTTTGTCGTACAGCTGAGCACTTGAAAGATATAGTGTACCTTGTGGATATTAGGTAATCCAGCACACCGTGACTTCAACGTACCTCACAAGCCCTCGTTATTGTCCACAGAGTAGTTTGTGAAAGCAGGTCCTAGAAGTTCCAGTGCCGATATGCGTAGCTGGACCTTCAGAATGCGATAAGCACAAGTCTTATCCATTATACGGTCGTCATCAGTGTTGATTTGGAAGGACTTACCATGGCCATTTTTTTTGCGTTGCAATAGTCGTCTGCGTGTCTCTTGGCCGGCTTTTTAGGCTATAAAATCTCGACTTTTCTGGCTTCGTTGTTTGAAGGTTGCCCAGAAAGTTTTCCAACACATTTATTTCTAGTGATTTTTTATATAATTATTTGAACATACTCATATGATATGCGCCAGCGAGAAACGAGCGTATATCCCACTGTGCTAGTTTTAATTTTGTACTTGCAGCCACTACTGCACTTCTTCAGTAACCTCGTCATCAATCCCAAACCTCTTCCCACGCATGGCATCTTTGAGGCCTCCAAAGAAATCTGAAGGAGCAAGATTTGGGCTGTGTGGTGGATGGGGAAGAATTGTCCTTCGACTTCTGTAATTGCTTCCTGTTTTTTGGAACTTGTGTGTGGCCGTTTTGAAGGAGGATGTCATCAACATTTTTGTGAGGTCGAACTTCCGTGAAAAGCTTCTGCAAGGTTTTAAGAGTTTTAATGTACTGCTCAGAAGGAGGGTAGCTGCGAATAAATTGAATAAGCAGTCGCGGATAGCCGACGAGGGGTGGTCCTCCAGGTTGGGGGTTGGGCGAGGTGCTAACAACCCCTCCGTGTAAAAACTTTGTTAAGAAACACTCACATGCGGGATGCTTGCTCTGGAGACAAAACAGTCCGGAGGTAAACTACTCTGTCACTCAGATCTCCGGGGGAGGGGGGGGGTGTTTCTAGGGGAAACATCGCGCAGTATACAAAGAGAGATGAAAATAGGTACTTGGAACGTTATGAGTCTTTATACGGCAGGGCCCCTTAAGGCAGCAGCGAGGGAATTAGCGAGGTATCAATTAGACGTAGTGGGTGTGCAGGAGGTAAGGTGGGACAAAGGGGGCACAGTAGGAGCAGGGGATTATGATTTTTTCTACGGGAAAGGAAATGAAAATCATCAATTGGGAACGGGTTTTTTTTGTACACCGTAGAATAGTATCAGCAGTGAAGAGAGTAGAGTTTGTTAGCGATAGGTTGTCAT
>Ga0123352_10006068_pt1 | contig 18404 bp, 19 predicted proteins | sample TergutLab28metaG_FD_89700 | JGI IMG/M metagenome (GOLD analysis project Ga0123352, IMG submission 89700) | Labiotermes labralis P1 segment gut microbial communities from Petit-Saut dam, French Guiana - Lab288 P1 | ecosystem: Host-associated > Arthropoda: Insects > Digestive system > Gut ... | reverse complement strand
TATTTTTTTTTTTTTTTTTTTAACAAAAAAATTTTTTTTTTTTTTTTTTAATCTTTTTTTTTCGCCCCTTTTTTCCTGTTTTTTGTTTCTCCCCGGGGGGGGGGGGGGGGCGGCCACACCATTCGAACCCCCTTCCCCCTCCAGTTACGTCCCGTCCTACAGTTACCGCTGATACTACATAATCTTAACCAATGGCAGCGAGTTAGATAGAGGGACGCCAAACAACAACTTAGTACTGATACTGGAAAAGACGTTGATTGGTGTAAACCTTTTCTCTCACATTGTTACTCTGTGTTAGAGAAGTAAATACAAATGCTTGCTATGATCCATATCAGAGCATTAAAGAGATATTCAAATGTACATAGTAACTGCACAGCTTCATTAATTAAAGGGTGCCATTATTGGTATTATAACGCGCTGCTGGTGGCGCAGTTGATTAAGGCACTGCGCTACAAGCCGGTAGGTCGCGGTTCGATTCCCGATGGTGTCATTGGAATTTTTCATTTACCTAATCCTTCTGGCCGCACTATTGCTCTTGGGTTGACTCAGTCTCTAACAGAAATGGGTACCAGGAATATTTCCTGGGGGGTAGAGCCGGACGGTGTGTAGGGCTGACAACCTTACCACCTTCATGTGCCGACTGTCTTGAAATCTGGGAACCTCAAACTCCTGGAACCTTCAGGGTCTGTTCAGGCTTGCAATGGGATTGCTTTATTGACATACTAGATGAGTTAAATATGAAGACTTTTTACAGTAACACTATAGATTTGTGTTGGGGTGTCATCATCAATTGATACTTTCATAAAAGTTCTGGTTAGAATTTTTGGTGAAAGTATTGGGTCCTATGCACCCTATACATGCTGCAGACCGCGGACTGACCGATGAAGCTACAGTGTTAATTACTGTAAGGCTTAATTCAAGTATAGTTTTGTAGAAAGCTGTGTAAAGTCACTGTTTATATGTAGACTCCAGTTGAAGTGTGATGACACACGGTGACGCAGGGAGGGGAAGTGAAGGGAAAACTGGCGAAGGGAGTGGGTAGCCAGTACTCTTCGCACTACCTCGGTACATGGTGTATCCAGCATTACTACCGCTGATGCGCACAACTCGGCTGCCAGGAGTCGACTGAACTGACGCCCCCGCTGATTTAAATGGACTCGTCCGTTACGCCGAAAGACGAAATCTGGCTTGTGCGCGTGTGCCATCACATTTCAACTGGCCTCTACCATCTAAAATGCAAAACAATGTAAGTTGGAATCAGAGTCATATTTATGTAAATAACATCCTAAAAGTGGGATTCATGAAAGCAACATCCACTACACCAAACTGGGTGATCAGAATTTTTGATGTGTCATGGACTGTCAAAGTAATGATTTGAACTTACATGAAAGAGATTAGAAAAGGTACAGGAATCTAAAAGAAGGCAAAAAGGTAAATAAGTCCCATTACAGGTCCGAGGTGCCCAGAGGGTTCCAGGTAGTTAAGGTTCCCAGATTATGTGACAATGGCCCAGGATGGTGGTAAGGTTGTCAGCCTTACGCACCGGACGCTTTTACCCCCAGGAAATAGTCCTCGTACTCATTTCTGTTAGAGGCTGAGTCGATCCCAGGGCCATAGTGCGATCGGAAGGATTATGCCAATGAAAAATTCCAATGAAACCATCTGGAATCGAACCAGCGACCTTCCGATTTGTAGCACAGTGCCTTACCCACTGTGCTACCGCGGTCCCATTTAAAAGACTACTGAAGTATTTTTTTTACCGCAACCCATTTTCCATTCAGTGGATGAATATATGTCCTCTTAGGTTCCATTGTTACTCAAGTACTTGTTATTATGTACACTTTATTCTTAGTCTTTAGTAATTTCACCAAACAGGATACTAAAGACATTAAACATTAATGTGTGAATTTTAATTATATTTTATATTACTGTGTTCCACTATTGGTGTAAAAGTATTGCAAGTTCCCTTTGTTATGTGTATTGTGAATGAATATTTTATGTAGTGTAGGAAATGTAGACTGAGTTTGACATGTCCGGTGTCATATTTGTGACAGGATGGACTGAATGGAAGAACATAGAATAAAGAATAATAAAGAACTTAATGACTCAAAAGGGGTGAATATTAGGTGCTGGTAGCATTTGGCTCATAAGTGCTGTCTTCAAACATTGAAATGGTGAAACATATCAGATGGATTTTGATGTTTTCCTGACCATGCATCTCAGTATAATCTTAGTAATTAATCAACTTAATGTTCAAAATCTTGTTTTATAATAAGTTTATTATATACCTCTACATGTTTCGAGCACTATGTGCTCATCATCAGGAGGTCAAAATTGTATTATACAGTATGGTGTCATCACATCTGTAGGTGGACGTCCGGTGCCCTGGTCCTCTCTCAACCTGTGCACAGGACGGCCACCTACAGGTGTGACGATACCGGATGCTGTATAATACAATTTTGACCTCCTGATGATGAACACATAGTGCTCGAAACATGTAGAGGTATATAATAAACTTATTATAAAATAGTATTTTGTGCATTAAGTTAGTTAATTATTAAGATTATATCAGATTGAAACTATGCTTTTATTTCTACTTCAAAAATAGAAACAATAGCCCAGTATTCCATATGATATGATTGTGGGCTATGGCCTATGGGCTTTCTACAGCCCACAACACCTCTTAATATGGCCACTTTAGCTTATCAGTAAGTAACTTACAATTTGAATATGGAAAATGGTGGTTTCTATATTTCAAGGTTAACAGTAATTAATTTATGATATATTTGGGGCTGTCAGTGTTTTTGAACTGAGACTGAAACTGTTCTATAAACATGTCAAAAGTGTTGCCTTGTGTTGTTTTCCTTCATGTGACTTGTTTTCATAAAGGTGGGTCAGGAAACTTTCCCTTCCAAAATGTCGTTACTCACTTAACAATGTTCTAACCCATGAAAGTTGAGCAACTCAAATATCTTAGAGAAGTCAGTCAATTAAGAGATATGTCTGTAATTTGATATTTGTGATTTATCAGCTTTCTTAAAACACGGTTTTATAATAACATACTTCAGACAATCTGGGCACATACCAGAAGTTAATGATTGGTATTAAATTAAGTGAGAGGTTTAGAAAATTGGTTACCACATTGTTTTAGTATCTTATTCGATAGACCATCATAGCCACATGAAGTTTTATTTCTTATTGCAGATACTGTGCCTATAACTTCTGTCTCAGTAAGTGGGATATTAATGATTTGTGAGAACACGCGAGGAAATGATTCCGGAAGTGAAAATATTGCCAATTCAGTTTTTTGATGCTGTGTGATTAATTCATCTACAGAATTTGTAAAAAAATTATTAAACATCTAAGCTGATTGTTTCGTGCTTATATTATTGTTACCAAGTTTGAATTCTGTCTGAGTAAACTTCTTATTAGATGCAGTACCAATTACATTGTTAATAATGTACCAAGACATTTTCGATTTATTTATGGATGAAATTAACATTTCATTGTTGTACATTTCTTTAGCTTTTCTAATTACTCTCCTTAACACAATACAATATTGGAAATGATGAACTTTAATTGTTTAACAGTTGGTTGTTTTGCACATGAAGTATAGAAATTTTCTGTACTTGCAAGATATTTTGATTCCTGTTGAGATCCTGTGATTATTAGATTAATTGTTAGTTACCCATTGCATAGGAAAACAATTAAAAAAGTGTTTAGAAATAAATTAAAGCTTGTATTAACATCCGTGTGTTTAATAATATTATTGCAGAATTAATTTTTTAGCTTCTTAATACAATTTGACACTGCAGATTTGGTTATTGGTCTCTTTTTGACAAGTCTAAAATTGCCTATTGGTCAATCCAAAATACTATTTACACAGAGACACTGAGCTTCATGATCAGAGAATCCATTAATCAAGAAAAGACTTGGAATTAATTTATTCTGGTGTAATCAATAAAGATATTATCCATAGCTGAGAAGGAGATTTTGGTCATCCTAGTAGGGAAGTCAGTTATGTGAAACAAGTTATAAGATTGCAAAAGTAAGGTTAGTTGTTGAGCAGAACTTGAATCTATCAGAAAATTTACATTGGAGTCACTACAAATAACGTATTCTAATTTTTGTTTATATAAAAATTTTAAAATTAGATCAAGTTTTATGGCAAAGTCATCAAACTTTGCCATAAAACCTGTATATGCATAATAATATAATAAGCTGATTACCAATTTTAATTTTGACAACACAAACTGCAGTTACTGTTTCAATAAAATATCGTGATAGGTCAATCGTATTGTATTCCTGGTTTGACTTAATGTACATGCATTCTTCAGAGTAAGACTGACATGAAAATCTAGAAGCTAATTAATAATTATCAGGTTTAATCATTGGAAGATTATGATCTATTACATATTGCTCCAATGAACAGATAATATGAGGACTTAGATCACAGTGTCTAACATACAAATTAGTTCATCCATTTTACTCTCAAGGCCCTTGATATTTTGGTGAAATAAGTACAATGAAATTGGTGTATTCTGTTTTATTTTCAAACTCTTACTTAATGAACAATAGTATAAACAACCAACTAAATGCAAAAATAACAATTTATTAGTAATTTTAATCAGCTCAACATGTTTCGGGCGATAATTTCACCCATCCTCAGGAGCCCTATACTGTGTTTACAGCTTGTGGTATAATGCACCAAAGAAGTTTCATGCTAATAAATTGTTATTGTTGCAACAATTTGGTTGTTTATAACGTTGTATCAGAGATACACGGTCACACTGACATCAAATTCTTTCTGTAATGCTCGGTTCTGTGTTGGTTATGGTTGCGATAATATTTGTATGCTACAGCTCTCATAGTGTATTATATCTTTCATTGTGACCTGCCTGTCTTCAGGGTTAAACACTCCTGGTATAGGACCTCCCTTGAAAACATGATGGTCAAATGGCCGGTACAAGGATTTTTTGCTTTTATGGAATCAGAAAGTTCAGCATAATTTCACAAGCAGCAAGTATTGGCATTTCTTCTTAGTGAGATTGATCCCAAGAAGTCGTTGTTAACCATTCAGAGTTTTGTAGGAACTTCCTGTTTAACCGTGTTTGATAACTACCCATGTCAGCATTTATACCTGAACCTCACAATAATTGATGACAAGTGCAAATTTTGAAGTTCACAATAAAGAAATGTTGCCAATTCAACAGTTACTTGCTACCTCCTTTCCTTATGGGCAATTAAAGTTATGGCGCATTTTTTCTGACCATAATTTTGAAATTTTCCATTTATTTTACTGCCAACTATGAATGTTTAAAAAATTGCTAGAAAGACTACATACAAGTGTACTACATTACCTGATTTACTAGCAGATTGTTTATTATCATTAATGTCTATCACTTCCTGATTAATGTTAAAATGCTGTTCAGTTATGCACCATTAAAGTAAAACTATTAAATTGTTGAATTTATATATATATATATATATATATAGTGTTGTACACGTTCAGAGTAACACTAGTTACTTTCTTTTTTTCCGACATGTTTCGGTTATTTACACAACTGCCATCATACATACCGGAAACATTCTATTTATGTAGCTTGTATGAATGTAATATACACCGTTTACATGACTCAAATTTCAAAACGTTTAAATTTTGCGCCAATATAATCCGTGGACTTGTTTGTTTTCGGTGCTACTATCTGACTACTCGTTGCGGTAGGCCATGGCTAAAGGTAGCTGCGCTGTGTTTGTGTGGTTAGAATGTGTGGATAATGCAGAGTAAGGCGTAGTAGAACTGCATGAGAATCAGTTTTGGTTTTCATTTGCAAACGACAGATATACTTAGGTACTTACATGGTAGTACTTTTTATAACGAACTTTATATTAATTTAAGTGGTGTGTAGTTGTAATTGAAGCCTCATGGTGCCGAGCGAGTGCAGATCTTATTTATGTTCAAATCTGGCAACTGTACTTAATTTGAAGCCATGTATTGCATAGAAAAGCTCTAATTAACGTATTTCGAAGAGGTGTGCAAAATTTGTGCTCTTAATTTTTCAGTACCAAGCTAAACACATTTTGTGAGTTGTCAAAGGATGAGTTACAATCGAGGTGGTGATGGGAAGCCGCGTGGTTTTGGATTTTCTGGATTTCAACTAAAACGCGATCGAGCAAGTCAGTTGCCACCTCCACCTTCAAGTGCAATTAGCAAACATGGGTACTCGACAATGTCAGCTATCAGCCAAAATGCGCTTGCTGCGAGTTATGGTTTGCCAAGAAAAAGATCCAAGACAGAGGAAGAGTAAGTGTGAAATTGTGTTTGTAGTAAAATTGTATTGACTTATTATGGATATCCCAACTGTGTGAACCTTGTCTTGCCTTATACCAGTAAAAACTATTTTCGTGAACATTACATAAAAATAGTGCAAGCTCACCCAAAATGAAGTTACCAACCAAAGAAAGGTTAAATGATAGGTTATTGTGACACTTTGTTTACTTGTTCGTAAGCACTGTGATCATGACACAACTGTCAGATGTCTGTGTTCTTAGTGTAGTGGTACTACATAAGAATCAATTAATAAATTTGCGTTCAACTGAACTGCATTACTTATTTGTTACTTTCAACATATTAAAGTGACAATCAGGTAATAACATAAGGAAACAATTATGCATGGACATGACCGTCATAACACAACTATATCAGGTAATAAAATTACATGTTCATAATTCAGAACTTGATGACTCCTGGGTCCTAGGTGATTTGTTATGTCATCTAGATAATTTGTAATGGCACCCAGAATTTCAAAAGCATGTATTGCAAATTAATGTCTGTTTTTCTAAATCCCGGTCCAGTAAGTGCTTCCGTATTAAACATCCAACTCATCACTACCTATGAATATTTTTAAGTGCCAAAATCGGTTTAGCATAATATAAAATTGCATGGAAGGAACTCTAGGTGCCCTTGCCATGACTGGCATGGAATATTGTGTGAAAGGTAGAGGGAGTATGACTTGAGGGTGTATGTTATGTTGGATTGGTAGGGTTTAGTGTAGGTTCTTGTGGTGTACTAGTAGTATTTACGTATGTCGTGTGGATGGAACAGCATAACTGATGGATCAGTGATTATTTTCCATCATCATTTATTGGCATTGAAGTGTAAATGGGATCAGTGATTATTTTCCATCATCATTTATTGGCATTGAAGTGTAAATGGTTTATTACAGTGCATCTTCATTCATCTTGGTCCCCTTTTCCCAGAGTTCTTGAAAATTAAGACTGTGTTACTCAGATTTGAGGTTCACATGGCAGTGACTAAGAAGGTTACAGTTTTGTGGCATGTGACACCATGTAGTCAGGTACATCATTTAGGTAACAAGATACTACTGGATTTTTACTTTGCGCTTCTAGTTTCTTGCTTTTTTTTTTTTTTTAAGTTCATATGAGAACTTCCCATAACCTTGCATGTGGGTAAGTGCATTGTTGGTGGTTTTAACATGCACTGATATGTAAACAGAACAAATATTATGTGGTAATGGTTTTGCTGTGGAGGCCTGTTTAGGAAAGCCTCTTGATGGTTGACCTAGTATAAGTGAAGGTTTAGGAGAGAATGCTTTTCTTTACCTAATGTGTTTTATGAGCTTTGAACTGCTGCCACAGTGAATGTGTCATTCTGATTATAAGATTAGTTTCACATGAATGGATTAATTTGAAGGGGAACTTTATTTCATTTTTTATATATGGCAGGTATGGTGTTAGATTAGTAGTGTTTAGAATGTATCTGAGAGACATGCAGTAACAAGAAATGGTACAAAATGGCAATGTATAGAAATTAACTCAGTGTGTTTATACTTCTAAGTTTAACGTTCATAAGTCCGTGCATCGCTATTATATTCTCAGAGTACAACCAACAAGATGCGACTTTTTTCAATTTATTTATTGCTGTAAGACACTCCACACGTTTCAGACGGTTTTTCTGCCCACCATCAGGTGCTCAAACCTGCACATACAGTGTCAGGCATTTGTCAGACCAATAAGAAGACAGGCACAGTTTAGGTCTTAAGAACTCTTCCTTTAAGGCTCACGTCATTCTTATTCTTTCCAACTTCGTCATGGTCAGCCCATATCCTGCTATTCCAAAATTAATAATGAAAAGCTAGCTTTGTGACTGTAGAATTGAAAATGTTCAGTTCATGAATTTAACATTCATAAGTCTATGCATCGCTAATATATTCGCAGAATACAACCAACAAGATGCAAATTTTCACAATTTATTTATTTTTGTAAGACGCTCTACATGTTTCAGACGGTTTTTCCTTCCATCATCAGGAGCTCATAACTGCACATACAGCGTCAGATATTTGTCAGACACTGTACATGCAGTTTTGAGCTCTAGATGGTGGGCGGAAAAACCGTCTGAAACGTGTGGAGTGTCTTACAGCAATAAATAAATTTTAAAAAGTCGCATCTTGTTGGTTGTGCTCTGAGAATATATTTATACTTCATTACCGAATGTTTTTAGGTAATAAGATAATAGTCTTTTGGGATGATACAGTGTACTGTGTAAATAAAGGTAAATCAATCCTGTTACAGGCCTGGTCAGGCCCAGAGGGTTCCAGGAAGTTAAGGCTCCCAGATTTCGTGACAATGGCACAGGATGGTGGTAAGGTTGTCAGCCTTACACACCAGCCGCCTTTACCCCCAGGAAATATTCCTGGTACTCATTTCTGTTAGAGGCTGAGTCAGCCCCAGGGCCATAGTGCCATTGGAAGGATTTTATGTCAATGAATAATCCAGTGACACTAGCTGGGATCGAACCAGCGACACCTTAACCACTGTGCTACCACTGTACTTTGTACAACAGTAATAACCACCATTCATATTTGATAGGTAGGCCGTGAGGTTTTAGTCGCTGGCTTCTCACCAGAGAGCCTGGGCTCAGTTTCAGGCCTGTTTGTGTCAGATTTGTGGTGGACAAATTGGCACTTGGACAGGTTTTTCTCTGAGTACTTCGGTTTCCCTTGCTAGTATCATTTGACCGATGGTTCGTATTTATTCATTTATAACTGACACTGTATAATTTTAGCGTTTGAGAACACTGCTTAATAACACACTTTCTTGTAGCACATTTTATGATATAGGGTTATGTCTTGATATGATTTTCAGTAGGAGCCACTTGGTTGGAACTTGGCCCTTTCGGATATGGTAATGTGGAGAGCTGTCTCAATTATTCTCATACATTTCCATGGCTTTAAGAGTTTGAGGTTCTGACATTTTCAGTGATGAAGGTGCAAGTTTTGAGGGATGTCACGTCCCAGAAGACTTTGATTTCCAGTTCCATTGTTGTCTGTTTGCTAGGTATTTTGATGAGGACGATGACCACGTTACACCAACTTCAACACTGGAATATATACCGGCTCCGGGTAGCCCATCGTATCAACCGCAAGGTGGTCAGAGTTCTGATTCTGAGGAAGATCCTCTGGATGCTTTTATGGCTGGTATTGAACGTGAAGTGCAGAGAGAGACCGTTAAACTTCAAGAAAAGGAGGATAAGAAGAAAGGAATAAGAGATGACATAGAAGAGGAAGATGTAGAAGAGTCGTATTACAGGTAAGTACTGTTCTTTGTTGTCACATGAAAAGGCACTTATGTACAGGCTGGTATAGTATAGTTGATATAGTGACTAGGCCATGTATTCAGTGATCCAGATTTGACTTCTTGGCAGGGGTAAGAGATTTATTTGCTCTCTAAAATGTCCAGACTGACTCAGGCCTACCCTGCCATCTGTCGAGTGGGTAAAAGCGGCTCTTTGTCAGGGTATAAATCAGCTGTAGCATCACGCTTATTACTTACCTATATCCACTGCCAAGGTTAAGAATGGCTGGCGCTAAGCTGTACTTCTCCTGTGTGCCTTTAGGGGCTGCAGAGGGACCACAGGTTACCTTTAACACATGCAGTGTTGTTTTCCTCTTAGTGGTATGATGGATCAGAACCCCCAGATGTATGTGTGTATTTGTGCATTTGTGTTCCTTTCTTCAAATTTAATTTTCACGTAAATTTTGCGACTATCAACGTCTGAAATACAGTGTGTCTGAAGCAGTTTCTGCAGTGTGCATGTGTTTGTACCATAATTTGAAGGTTAACCAAGTAAGTAATAAACACTGAACTAGCTTTTTCTGCTGCTAATGTCAAAATCTGCTGCTGGACATATGCTGTGATAATTCCATCAAACTCCAGTTCTCAAAATTTGTTTAAATTTTTGTAATAATATCTTACTAAGATTACGTTGGTTTGGGCATGTACACAGAATGGAAAGAAATAGAATTCCCAGAAGGGTACTATATATGAATTTGGGAACAAGATTGAGATGTAGACCAAGAAATAGATGGCAAGATGAGGTGAGAGAGGATGGAAGAATAGTTGGTGGAGAAGAGTGGCAGGAAAAAGTGCATAACAAAACGAGAGGAATGGAAGAAGCTCCTGAGAATGGCAAGGAATTGTTGCATTCTGCACGTGCCAATGGAATGAATGAATGATATCTTATTATCTCCTTGGTCTTCCGAGTGGCAATTTCCATGAGTTAGACCCCCCACTGAACTTACATGTATGGTCCTTGTCACCTCCTTTGTCGCTGTAGCCTCCTGTCATTTGGATATTGATTTTGCACAACAGTAGTCAGGTGTGCAGTGTAGGCACATTCCTAATTTTTGTATTTGAATAAGGAATATGGCTGCAGTGAATGAAAGATACAAGCCTAAGTAGGTCTGCATTTGTGTTGTATCTGTTGCGGACCTGATGAGGAATGTATCTTAGATGTTGTTCCCAGGGAGGACGGAGCTCCTAACTCTGGTTAAGACGGGGAGTTGGGCAGGCCGCACACACACTCAGTAATCCCCAAGCAGAATATATTGGAGTTTTATTGTGCAAGAGTATAGAGTAATTGAATTCAAAACTGAAATGTATCAGTGACAGTTCTCGCCAGTGGACTCTTCATTTCTGTTTGCACTCGCTGACTGTGCAGCTTCGTACTCTGCTGCTCAGATACAGTTTGAGCTACGCAGCAAACTGCTGCCGCAGAACAAAGCAGCTATTGTTACATGTGTTGCTCCACACACTGTTCACGCGATACACTTAGCAAGTCCAGTTATAAACAACGAAGAAGTGGAAGGAAATTATATTCCTCCCATGCCTGGTCTTAAGAGAGGCAAGAACTAAGCATGAGTAAATGTAGCTTATGACTAACATACAGTACATGTAACAACGCTAAAAAGAAAACCACAACAAAAAAATAATCAATGTGTGTCAACTACAGAACATTTATGCATGTGTGAACATCATGAAGCACATGGGTGTAGGAGTGGAGTGGAGGTAAGTTGCTTATCTTCTTCACCTTGGCACTAGATGTAGGTGATTACTTAGCCTTATGTTCCAACTGGTACATCATGTATTTCTTTTGTAATTGTATTTATGGTGTGCTCACATAATTTTGGAATTGTATTTGTTTCGCTGGACTGCATATAGCTGCTGTTGCATTTGGTGTAGTTCCCCTGCAAGGTGATATATGGAAGTCCAATAATTTCTCCACTATTGGAAGTATTTGTAGAAGTCCTGTGTTTTGAACTTGCCGCTTTCACCCTGTAATTGTCCTCGATGCATTGCGATGATCTTGCATCTCCCTTTCCTTGCAAGCGTCAGTTTCGCCGTGTGTGTTTGAACCTTCGGTAGGATGACACACATCTACGCGACTCTGGTTGTGCCCATTGTGTAGCAGACATGCGAATTCTCCGGCAGTTTGCAGCATTATCATACCTCGAGTCACATCGCCTTGATATGAGCCACATGAGATTCCACCCCATTGTCAAGAGTCGTGAATGGTGTTGCATTTGTTTCCATGACGTTGCAGAGTGCCATCTGTGTGGTTCTGGATTGACATTGTACAGATATGTGCTAAAGTACAGAGTAAATCTGAAGTGAACCTTCAAAATGGTAACAACTGTACAATTTTTTGACGTTTTGCTGACCATGCATCTCCGTATTTAACCAACTTGATGCACAAAATTTGTTTCACAATAAGTTTTATTTCACGCCTCTACATGTTTCGAGCACATGTGTTCATCATCAGGAGGTAAGAATTGAATTACACCTGGTATCATCACACCTATAAGTGTGATGATACCAGAGGCTGTGTAATGCAATTTTGTTGGTTAAATACTGAGATAAATAAACTGTACAATGTTTTAGTATTAATGTATGTAATGATTCATGCTTTGTAAGATTCTTTTTTTTAATTTACTTTGCACCTGCTGTGTGGCACATAGACAATGTTGAACATTTTTGATAATGTGGTAGCTGTGAAAGACTGCTTAACCGCCTGGGTTGTATGTTAATGTATTGTTTGATAAGCAGAGTTGGCAAGAATGAATGTGCCCATTTGTATAACAGCAAGAGATGGTTTTGAATTAACTTTTTTTTCAGGTATATGGAAGAAAATCCTTTGGCAGGTGTTCAGAACGATGAGTCGGATCAGGAGATTGAGTACGATGAAGACGGTAATCCTATTGCTCCAAAGAAGAGCAAGGAAATTGACCCTCTGCCTCCAATTGATCATTCAGAAATAGATTACATTGATTTTGAGAAGAATTTTTACAATGTCCATGAAGAAATTGTCAAACTTACGCCAGATCAAGTTGAAGAACTACGTCAGAAACTTGGCATCAAAGTGACTGGGCCCCTGCCGCCACACCCCGTAACTAGCTTTGCTCACTTTGGGTTTGACGAAGCACTGATTAAGGTAATTCGCAAGTCAGAATATACACAGCCGACTCCAATTCAAGCACAGGCCGTACCCGGAGCCCTCAATGGTCGTGACCTGATAGGAATTGCAAAAACCGGAAGTGGCAAAACAGCAGCATTTATATGGCCCATGTTGGTCCATATAATGGATCAGAAAGAACTCCAGCCAGGAGATGGACCTATTGGATTGATTCTTGCTCCTACAAGAGAACTGTCTCTGCAAATATACAATGAAGCTAAGAAATTTGGTAAAGTTTATAACATTCAGGTAGTTTGTTGCTACGGTGGTGGTTCTAAGTGGGAGCAGTCAAAAGCACTTGAAGGCGGAGCAGAAATTGTAGTAGCGACGCCGGGACGTATGATTGATCTTATCAAGATGAAGGCCACCAATCTTCAGCGGGTAACATTTCTCGTACTGGACGAGGCTGATCGAATGTTTGATCTTGGCTTTGAACCACAGGTTCGATCCATATGTAATCATGTGCGACCTGATAGACAGACTCTACTCTTCAGTGCGACATTCAAGAAGAAAATTGAACGACTGGCCAGAGACATATTGACAGATCCAATCAGGATAGTACAGGTAGGTGTTTCAATCATTGAAGCTGTTTTTTTTGGGTTTGTGTCACTAATAATAATGTTGTTTGTATATTGTGTAGTCTTCCAGCTTTAATATGCAGAGCATGGTAAATACAGTAAAAGTTACTGTGTTTCTGTAACCCTGGTGATATGATACATTGGTGACATACATTAAGGCTGTGTTGCAAATGATGTCTACAATTGGTGACATACATTAAGGCTGTGTTGCAAATGATGTCTGCAATTGGTGACATACATTAAGGCTGTGTTGCAAATGATGTCTACAATTTGTGACATACATTAAGGCTGTGTTGCAAATGATGTCTACAGTTACGTGCTTTTTGCTTTCGATTTTATTAAAACGTTTATTGAAAAGAGAGGGCATGGTGTAAAACTGTCAGGTAGATCTGTTGCTTGAAATTTAATGTTATACTGTATTTGGTGCTGGATTCTTAAAAATGCATTTTGCAATTGTGAGGCCATGTTCAGACACGTAACAGAGACGAGTTATAATAAACCATGTTCATTAGTAAATTATTGAACATTTTTCTGTTTGTAATTGTAGGAACTTGTATTGTGTTTGTAGAATGCGTTTTTGTAAACTGAGTCATATTTTATTTTCTGTCTAGCTGTGAATGATGTGATTATGGTTACGTGGATTTGATACCACAGTTTTGTCTGTCTGGTCCAATTATTTTGATTGAAGGCCAGCATTTATAAGTGGGGACAGAAAGGGAACACTTAGGTGTATGTTGTTTCATAGCCCTGCTTTTGAATGTTTGGCGTATGACAGAATTTCACAGCGTTTCCCAATATTCGTGCCATCTAATTACGGAGGTTAAGAACGGATGGGGCTACGCCTGTTCCCTATGTACCTTCGTGGTATGTGCAGTGACCACTTTACTTTTGAAGATTAAAGTTTCTGGGATGTTTTGTCATTGCATAAATAATATGATGTATTTTGTTAACTGCAATAGGGTTGACACCCAGTGACAGCAGTACAATACACATTTACACACAAACAATACACAGAACAAGACAGTGAAACAGAATACACAGAACATACATAACAATAAGAATACATAATTTACAAAATTAAACAAAAGCATACAAAAACATACAACCATATATACAATGATAAAAAAAAATAGAACCAAAAGGATATGGAAGAATGTGATAAACGATAAAGCCTTATAAACAGCAAAATTCGTATGATCTATATATCTTCTAATAAAGGTAGACACCCTGTTACTAAGACTTTCACTCCACTTAACTACACTTCACGATACTTGTCGACACTTCACGATGTTTTCAAAGCACTACAATCCTTGAACATGTCAGGAGCTATTTCCCTAGTGACACAGCATAACATTAGTAAGACTTGAAACTTTAACACCACCACCGTGAGAACCTCAAATCTCAAACTTTACTCTTACTTACTTGCAACATAGGTAAAAAGGTAAAGTGCACCCTTGTACAGGCACTGAGGCTCTGTACAGGCCATACGGCCCATAGGGGGAGTAGAGATATAGCTCTGCTCTTCCATGACCTCGGTACTAGAAGGGGGTAAGGGGTCAGCGTCACACCCCGGCCACTCTTTACCCCCAGTAAAGACCCAGTACCCATCGTACAGGAGGCTGGGTGGGCCCCAGGGCCGGTATGGACGGGTGCGGAAAATCTTGCACCCACCGGGATTCGATCCCCGGACCATCCAGCCTGTAGCCAGTCACTATACCGTCTGAGCTACCCGGCCCGCACTTGCAACATAGTGTAGTAAAAAAAAACTGGAGAGCTGATGGTACAGTTGTCCGACTTCACCATGTATGTTCTGTAAATGTCATGTAAATGTTCCTTTTAATACAAGAGGTGAATGTGAGAAAGTATTTTTCTGTGTTTAGCATGTTTCAGGGTCTGTATGCATTTCATTGTTTAATAATGTGTTTCAGTGTTTGTAATGCGGCTTTATCTTTCAGGGAGATGTTGGTGAAGCCAATACTGATGTGACACAGATTGTGAAGGTGTTGACAATTGGAGGAGCCAAATGGAATTGGCTGTTGAATAATGTTGTGCAGTTCACATCTGCAGGGAGCGTTCTTATATTTGTGACAAAAAAGGTGCGTTGTAGAAGTAAAACTTTGCCTTTGATAATGAATTTGAAATTTTAGAGTATATGTTAAAGTCAGAGGTGAATTATGGTGGAGTAAAAGCGGAAAGATGTGCCTCACGATACTTGTTTTGTGCTGTGGTTTTGTTTTGTGGTTTTGTGTTGTGGTGTTGTGCTGTGGTTTCACAGTGTGTACAGTTTTGTGCTGTGGTTTTGTTTTGTGGTTTTGTGTTGTGGTGTTGTGCTGTGGTTTCACAGTGTGTACAGTTTTGTGCTGTGGTTTTATTCTGTGGTTCTGTGTTGTGGTTTTGTGCTCTGGTTTCACAGTATGTACAGTTTAGTGCTGTGGTTTTGTTTTGTGGTTTTGTGTTGTGTTGTGGTGCTGTGCTGTGGTTGCACAGTGTGTACAGTTTTGTGCTGTGGTTTTATTCTGTGGTTCTGTGTTGTGGTTTTGTGCTCTGGTTTCACAGTATGTACAGTTTTGTGCTGTGGTTTTGTGTTGTGTTGTGGTTTTGTGCTGTGGTTTTGTGTTGTGGTGTTGTGCTGTGGTTGCACAGTGTGTACAGTTTTGTGCTGTGGTTCTGTGTTGTGGTTATGTGCTCTGGTTTCACAGTATGTACGGTTTTGTGCGTGTGGTTTTAAGTCTCGTCCCTTGGTATGTGGTGATGTTCTTGGATGCGCAGAATGTGTTGAACATTCGCAATATTCTAGTTTTAGTGAGAACATTCGTGATGTCATATTTTTAGTGAAGTTGATAACTATTTTCATACTAAGAGTTTTGTGTAGATGGCAGCATAATTAAATTATTATACAGAGATTCATATCACTGGAAACTGAATGAAACACATTTGCTTACAGTAGTACCACCAGACTGGCAGCATGAAGCAGGACTGGAATGCATGCTGTAGTTGGTATTATTGTGATAATAGTTGAAGAGCATTTGACATTTAGGTGACCGTGCATTGTGATAAATTCGTATAATAAAACCAACTAGATGCACTAAGTTCTCAAATTTATTTTTGGAATAAAACTCTACATGTTTCAGACAGTTCTTCTTTCCATCATCAGGAGTCTTTCACTGTACACACAGCAATGGTTTATGTCATGAAGGTTTGCTGACAGCTTGCGAGCAGGATCAGGATGGAACTCCATCCTGATTCTGCTTTGGATTATGTTGTCCGTGTGCATACCAAATTTTTGCAAAGTTGCACACACAGCATGAAAGGTTATGCAGGCCTGTTTCAAACTATTATTTCCATGCTTATTCTGTCAACGTATCTTTCCAAGAATTTTAAAGTTTTTACAGCATGCATGTTCGCTGAAATTGTGATACCCAGTGCGTTTGCTGTGGGCTATAATGTATTGTGAAACTGTACAAAACTGTGTGTTGAGTGATTATTACAAGTAAAAGGCAAGGGGATGGGATTGGTTAGGCAGGTTGCAGGTAAGGGAGCATATACTCTCCAAACTGTGAACATTATTATCCATTGTTAATGTAATATAAATCTTGATGTCTCAGTTTTGTGTCTGTATTGTTCTTGGTTTATGTTGCACAGTATGTTCATTTTTATTCATCTGTCACAATCTAATGACTTAGGAAAAATGCACAATTTGGGCTTATCATCTGTGAGTGGAGAAGTGGAAGCATTGCCTGTAGAAACTGTAGCTAAAGGTGATGGTATTTGTCAAGTGGTATTTGTGAAATATTTTTGTTGAATTTTCATTGGGGTATTCTGACAGTTTTATATTATATTTACAGAATCTGATAGCAATTAAAACAGGGTCTTCATGTCTATATCTAAATCAACTGTGATACTTCCGGCTGAACCTACACAAATCAGGACTTTCACTTTACTTTCACCTCCAACTTGGAAGTCTAGGAATAGTTTGCTAAACAGCTTGTGGTTGTTACTGCTTATATACGTCTTCATTACGTTAAGATGTTTTGAGGAAACAGATGTTAGAAGCTAAAATGAGTTTTTCTGACAAGGAACGACTATATACCTCTTTTTGTTGTGGAAATAGATTTTGCGTTAGTGAGTGGCAGACTGGTTTACACGTGAGCGGGCAGCTCATCACATAATGCGGCGTGTTCCGTGCGCAGGTTGTTTCCACATCTATGCCTGCAATGTTGCAGGTAGATGCTTGTTACCATAGATATTCGTCTCCAACTTAACCTTATTCGAACGTACGATGACATGTCAATGAATAAGCGTTCTCCTTTTTGCCATTTCGTTGGAAGGCGAACGCTGAGGAACTCGCTAACAACCTGAAACTGAAGGAGTTTGATGTACTTCTGCTTCATGGAGACATGGACCAAAGCGAGAGGAACAAAGTCATTACACAGTTCAAGAAGCAAGAAGTAAACATGCTAGTGGCTACAGATGTTGCAGGCAAGTAACTGAAATGTAGTCTGTGTTTGTTGTTGTTGTTTCTCTTGTACTGCATTGCCAGTCAGTGGCATACCCGGGAATTTTGTTTGGGGGGGGGGGGGTTCAACAAATTCAATGTAGGACAGAGGACAGAGAGAACTGGAATCTGGAGGCGGTAGCCCTATAGTCAGGGGTTCTGGAGGCAGCTGTAATTTGGTACAAGAAATTTCATTTCATATAGTAAAATCTTCTTAATTTTTGGTACTTTAAGACTATTTATGACGGCAACCAATTTATTTGTCATTGCTAATGTAAAACAACTGCGAACCGGCGGTAGCTTTAGAATTTTACTGCCATTTTTCCGAACATCTTTGGGCGTTGGCGTCCTAAATTCAACAATTCTTAACAGTTTTCACAGTCGGGTTGAGTTTGACACGATTTTGGAGGGCCTTCCGAATTTCGGGGGGGGGGGGGTTTAACCCCCCAACCCCCCCCGGTAAACCCCTGCTTCTTTTAATTGCGTGATAGGCCTAGTGCAGTTCTTAGGGTTCTGAGGG
>Ga0123352_10006066_pt1 | contig 18406 bp, 9 predicted proteins | sample TergutLab28metaG_FD_89700 | JGI IMG/M metagenome (GOLD analysis project Ga0123352, IMG submission 89700) | Labiotermes labralis P1 segment gut microbial communities from Petit-Saut dam, French Guiana - Lab288 P1 | ecosystem: Host-associated > Arthropoda: Insects > Digestive system > Gut ... | reverse complement strand
TCTCCAGGAGGTGGGATGTGGGTATATGGACTGGATTGGGCGGACCCAGGATAGAGACAGGTGGCGGACGCTTGTGAGTGCGGTAATGAACCTTCGGGTTCCGTGAAATGCGGGGAATTTCTTCACTAGCTTCAAACCAGTTAGCTTCTCAAGAAGGACTCTGCACCATGGAGTAAGTAAGATATTTCAGGTACGCAGTTTCTGTCAGTCATTTTGCATGTGTCATAAAACCAGACAGATTTAATGCTGCGTGTCTTCTGAACAACCGATTGGAGTTCAAAAAAATATCTAACTCGGAAATTGGTCCTTTCCCATCCTCAGGTTAAAAGGTGAGGAGGTATCTTCTCGGCTCACTATGTTACGAAGAACTATCTTTAATCTCTGCTCAACCGGCTGTACCAGATATTTGTAATTTCCAAAACATTAAACGGTGAACAAAATCAATCCCAAATGCCAAGTACCCTGAAAGTAATATATCTGTGTCAGAACCCTGTGAAATTGAAATGAATAAATGCTCTTCCGTTATTACTAAAATTCCTAAATAAAATTGACTGGTTAATATTTCTACTTCATGCTATTTAAAATTAACTACTAATTCCTACAAGACAATATATGTTGTAAAACAAATTTCCATAAGGCGGAACTGGCCAAACAAATGTAAAAAAAATAAAACACTGTAGCGTAAAAAATATTGCGGGTCTTTCTGTAAACTTGAGGAGAGGAGGATGAATTAGATGCTGCTGTCAACAAGACGGGAAGAATCACACAGAATATTGGCAGGCCTAAATTCCTGTCACGGTTACTCAGACTATCACTCGCTCTACGAGTGCGTTCTTAAGATACTTTTGTAAAGAAAGTAACTGTCCTTCAGAAAAGCGAACATGATATTCTTATGAGTCAGTCGTTTTTGCTACCCGCATAATGCCAGCACTGTACCACCGCTACATTCTTGGTACCAAGCAGTTTATTTGACTTAGAGAAATGTCTCTACAAAAAACAAATAAATCCTATTCCAATCGGTTCTCACATATACGTTTCAGTTTTTAAGTTCTTTTGCAAATTGGGAAAACAACTCTTAGCTTTGCCATGTCCGTCTGTTCGCCCGTCTGTGTGTCTGTCTGTCCGCACGGAATAACTCAGCTCCCTCTGGAAGGATATTCATGAAATCTGAAAATTGAGAATTTTTCGAAAATCCGTCGAGGAAATTCAAGTTGCATTAGAATCTGACAATTCTAGCGGGTATTTTACATACAAACCTGTGTACAGTTTTGATAATATCTCGTTGGATTTCTTCTTAGAATGAGAAAAGTTTCAGACAAAAGTTGTAGAGAAAATCAAGACACATGTTTTGCGTTCAGTAACTTTTTTCCTTGCAACTTTTGCTGTTTACGAGATAACGTGGAAAGTATGTACAGCCAGACAGGCCACAGATAACAACATAACACGGCACATGCGCTTTGCATGCTGGATAAATATGGCTACTTCTAATATGTAATATGTAAAACTTATTGTTTTTCCACGGCAACAACAGTTACACGAATATTCCTCCGTGTTACGTTTATACGTACGTACATCTCTCCTGTTTCTTATAGTGACCATCCCGCATAACAAGCGCAGGTGAGTGGCTTATAAAATTACAGATAAATCAAAGAACCCTTCATAGAGCGACACGCAATCCTGGACTTTGCATTTCAGCATTATTAAATAAGCAATAAACCGACAGACACTGAAATGTCCAGCTGCTCCTCAGTCCACAACTTCATTCGATGCTGATCGACCAAATGAAACACCCTGCATTCACAATCTGGAATTGCTACATGACGGTCAGCATTAAGTTTAATCACTTTCCTACCTGAAAAGTACTTGAATTTACAGTATCAGTTATTCAGTTTTTCACTTCTATTCACCAGCGCCTTAAAAGCGCAGCAAGAGAGGCCATGCTGTAACTGAATCAAACAGATGCCTCAAATTGATATAGAAACCAGGGCGGCCCCACGGGGATAATCTCTATGAATGGTTATCGATTAATGAGAGTGTGGCGACTAGGAAAGCCGGATTTAATCCAGGCTCCGAACGATTTCTAGAACATCTGGCATATTGCACGGCAGACCTCTTGGATTGTTATGACTGGGCAATGGGTAGAATTCCCCTTCTTTCTGGCGAGCTATCAATTGCTTGTCATAGGGACCCATTGTCCAGGCATCAAGTACCCTCTGTCTGTCAGTCCATCATGTCTGAACAGAGAATTTTCACGAGGGTGAGTCGCCAAAATATAATAAAGGAAGGAAAAGAAGTATCATGAAAAAATGAAAGGAAATAATGAAATTGTGGCGAGTGCTGGCGAAGATTGGATTTCCCGTGTGTTTCTTATATAATTCAACAGGGTAAAATAGGTTTCATTGTTTTAATACATCGTTTTGTTAGGTCTAAGATGGGGTTCAGGCGAAAAGGAGGCGAAAAATTTCCTTTCTTTCTGGTGATTCATATAAGAAATGTCCATTATATAAAGTGTGTGGCATTTCAGTATGACAACGAATTATACTGAGGTAGTAAGAAAAAAAATTCTTTCACAATTGTATTAACCTGACGTGTCTATGAATAAAAAATGAAACCGATTATTGCAAAAGTATGAAACTATTACTTTACTTATTCTACACTTCGAGTTTCTGTTTTAATACAGAATATTTACCGATTTTCGGAATCTTAGTTCGCCCGGGTTATAGACATATAATGGCGGTTGAAATGAAGGGCGCAACCACAACACGTCACAGGTAGTGTAGATATGGTTTAAGTATACTCACTGTGGAACCACATTATATAGTAAACAGAACCACCACCACCACCAGCAACAACAACAACACAAATCCACCACCACCACCAACAACAACAACAACAAAAACCACCACCACCATCACCACCACCACTACCAACAACAATATCAACAACAACAACACAAATCCACCACCACCACCACCAACAACAACAACAAAAACAACAACACAAAAACCACCACCGCCACTACCACCACCACCACCACCAACAACAACAACAACAACAACAACAACAACATGTACCCAGAAGAAAGGAAAAAGCGGATATAACAACAGACATTAAGCAAGAACGCAGCAGACGATAATGAAGCTGACGCTAAGGCACCGAAAATCTTTATTTATTAAAAAAAATAGTCATTTTAAAATGCAGATGTCACATAAAAAAGTTATTGAAGTTGTTAGAATATTTCGCTAGTTAAGCAAAGATAGATAATATTGCTACTGAAGCCTTCAGTAAATAATTCAAGGTGAATGATAAGGGTAGTGCAAATATCACAAAACATTGGAATGGAGAAAATTTGGAGGGATGGCTTTAACAGTGATGGCGTCAAAATATGAAAGAAATCATTATTTCAGTAACACATTAGGTGAAGTTTACCCTTGAACAGGCCACGAAGGCCCAGATGGGGTTACTCTCACTCTACTATTTCTTGAACCTCGGCGCTAGATGAGGTGGGTGGTCAACGCCACGTCCCGGCCTCTTTACTCCCAGGAAAGACCCGGTACCCATTGTATCGGAGGCTGATGGAGTCCCAGGGCCGGTCTGTACGGGTGCGGCAAACCTCGCCCACACCGGGATTCGATCCCCGGACCGTCTATCTTGTAACGATTCGGTATACCGACTGAACCATCCCGGACCACAATACATTAGGCGATTTCGCAAAATTACGAACAGCGACTATTAGCTACATTATGTCTGTGTCTTCCTCTCTGTCTGTCCGTTCGTCTGTCTGTCAGTCAGGCATGAAAAGGGACGAATTTTAATTAAATTTTTTACTTGAGGATTTTTCGAAAATCAGTCGCGAAAAACAAGATTCATTAAAATATGAGAAGAATAACGGGTGCTTAACCTTGTGACGCCTAATATCAACTATAGTGGTCGTACCGCACCGCTAACCGCTAAAGTTTCATTTTATATATTTATTCAACAAATATAGGTACTGAATATTTTAAACATGGTATATATTCTCCTCCTTTTCTCTTCAAAATGCAGTTTGTTTCATAATTCTAACATATTTGGTTCCTGTATTATTCATATTTTATATACAGAGTGTGCTAAAATTAAAAAAAATAATTCCATCGCCAAAAGGTTAATATGAAGACGAATGTATATTATTTGTTATACGTCGCAGTTATTCTTACGATTAGAAGTATTTCAGGCAAAAGTTGTAGAGAATAGGAACACATGTGTTTTACGTTCAGTGTATTTTTTTTTAAATCGTGCCCTTTGTGAGATAATGTAAAAAAAAACAAGGTAGAGACAGACAGGCCACAGATGGCAATATAACACGGAGCATTACTAAAGCAAGAATACAAACACACACTCAGAATATTTGATACTTATTCCTTTACCACGACAACTATGGTTCCGCAAACGCATTTCAATATTACGTTCCACGCACATTGCTTATCTTGTTCTAATAATAAATTGGGCTAAAAACGGCTCTTACGCTACTCCCTACGACCATAATGTTTGACTATATGCACTGGGCATCTCCAGCACCAGTTCTTAGAATTATGTGGGTTCCGTGTGATTGAATGACAGTTCTTAAAGCAAGTGTTTTTTTTATCTATTCTTTTAATTCACAAAATTGCATGAAGTCGGTGGGAAATGAACGAGATATGAGTATTTAGCGTTGATTGAATGATGCTGACAGAGGAATGCGGAAGGACTTGGAAGAAATGCATGACCCACTACTAACCCTATATTGACCTAACCAGAGTCAAACTCGGGCCTCGACGGCGATAGGCACCCAGCTCAAAACTACAGCCTACAGAACTTCGTCTATCATCATTACATTTAGTACATGCACATTTCACTTTAAGAGTAGGCCTAGAGAATTGCATGATGTAACACAGGTCCAGTAGTACAGACGAAAATGCAGGAGGTGATAGGGAAGGTCAGTGTAATGGCTTATAAAATCAACGTAAATTTGCCTGCGTGTTTATTCAAGCACCAATCCGTGAAGACAGGAGGAAAAAGAGGTTAAGATCGACACTATTTTATCTCGGCACCAAATCGAATAAAGTGGTTAACTTCACGCTCCCTTTCCTTATAGTCACCCCAACCCCCTCAATCGGAAACTAGTTCATGGTACCCATCCCATACGAGGCTTGGCGGGCGCCATAGCCGGTCCGAACGCTTTGGAGAAGAAAATAATCTACAGAACATTCCGGGAATCGAAACCGGAGACATAACTTAAACAAAAGAAATGTGACATACTGCACGTAAAATGCCGGTAGACGATTTGGATGTTGGTAAGTTGATCGGATTCGGCAAATAACACGTAAAAATTGTTGTACAACGTCTGGAAAGAGAAGAGATGAATGTTGCATTGCTAATAAACAGTGCTGTACAGCCGGTTTTCAAAGAATTTCGTATCAGTCGCTCAGCAGGAGCACGTGACTAAATACCCGCAGCAGAACTAATGCAGGTTACAGTCGTGACTTAACGCGTGACTGCTCACAGCAGGCACTGCCATAAATTTGTGTCATACAGGTTACTAAATTTGTGTCATACAGGTTACTAAATTTGTGTCATACAGGTTACTAAATCTGCAGAGATTAAAAAGGAATTATGCAAATATCCTGTTAATTTTTGTGGTATTTGCACAAGATGCATGATACGAACTCACGATGAGGTGATTGTATTTAATTGCAAAATCAATCCGCGTGTTGAATCTCAGGACCTAATAAATAGATTTAAAAGCAATTTGGTACTGGGTGTACAGAAAACGATAATAAATGCTGTGGAGACAGTTTGATCGTAGCCATCAAATAAAAAACATGAATAACAGACAAATATTTATTGATGTTCTCAGAAATGGCTTATTTTACAAAAATATGATTTTGGTATAAGATAGAGGCTCATTGCTGCTGCTTCCAAATCTTATTTCAGACATCTAGCGATATCACAAATACTTAACGCAAAACAATTTCATCACCCGCGGAGATAAATAAATTTTACTCCTTGTCCATAACGACAATTTCCAACTTCAAATATCCATGGATCCTCATGCAAATGTGCTTAATTTGACATCTTTTGGCACTGCACGTACGGGAATATTCCCGGTCTTTTTCGCTCTTATCTGTAGATTGTTTGAAGTACCGTGATAAAACTGAAATCTGTTATATCTTTCCATTGCAGCAGCCCAGCTGTCATCATACTATTACTGCACAGTACGCTCATAGAAACTTATTTCTGTTCTGAATGGATGGCTTATAATTACGTACATTAACACAGCAATTTCATTGTTAGTGCCTCTGGTAGGCCTATTTCAAGAACTGGCCAAAAGTAATTTTACACTTTTAAGCCTATATCGTAACGTTATGTATCAATATACCCCAACGACTGTCTGTAAAATCTCTTTGTAATAAATCAAGACGGATTATCAGTTGCGATAGAAATCGTCTGCCTTAAGTTAAATGCAAAAAAATATATATATTATCATATTTGATAATAATATTATAATTTGTTAGTTGAAAATTTCAACAATTTTGGAACCGGGGTTTTTGTGTTCCCGAATCTAGTTTTTTATATTCTTAATGGCAGGGAAATAAATTATATTATAGTGACCGTTACTGCATAAAAATTTGCCATATATTACAAACGTCAGGAAACCATAAGCATGACATGCGTGTGGTAATATATTAGGCTTCCGTTTCGTAGGAAGTAAGAAAATGTAGGAAGACAATTTGAAAGTAGTACTGTACGAAGTGATACAGGGAAGCCATTCGCCGCTATAAACATTAAACTTGTGCGAGTCTTCAGTCTTCCCCCGCGGTGTAGAAGAAGGCTTCCGGTCTTATGAGTTTTTACGCTGCGTATGTTGGTAGTTGTTTACCGACGTTTCGGGACAGCCTATCCTTCCAATCTTAAATGCTGCTCCGAAACGTTAGTAAAAAAATACCAACATACGCAGCGTAACAACTAAGAAGAACGAAGACCTCACCATACATGTCTTTTGTGGTACCGATTACAGGATTTTTCTTTCAGCAACATTAATACTGGCTAAAGAAAATGTCATGCCCTGCCGTGTTACGTATTTTCTCACTGTGGTATTGAAGACGAGGCTGCGCAGCGCAGTGTAGTGTAGGGCAAGAAAATTAGCACATGTTGCTTAATCAAGAAGACAGAACACGGCATACAATTACGTGACGTGAGAAGGGAAAAATTGTGTGTGAATCCGTGGCTACCGATTTTGTTGGCGCTAAGGGGCAGATGTTTCTGCTACTTACTGGCTGGAAACACCTTTGTCTGTCCTTTGCACTACGTTAACTGACCTTCTCTGGAGGTCACTGTAATTGTCAGGCTGTGTTCTAGTTACCGAAATGCGATTAACGAATAGCCCCATACGCGTGTAACTGACTGTACCCTTCGTATTATACATATTTGAGACCTCTGTACAGAATTTCTTTAGTTTTTGGGGAGAAGGTACTGTGTTATAACATTCTGCTATATGAGCAGATACTCTAAATTTGTTGTTCATAACTTTGCGTTCAGCTATTGGCGTGATTATTTATAGCACATCAAAAGGGTGTTATAATGCCAACAGCAATCGTAATTACGTGCACACGTACACATCTAGACTACATATATATATATATATATATATATATATATATATGCGCGCGCGCACACACACACACACACACACACACACACATCTACGAATATATACAATTTCCACCTCATGTGTTTGAAATATATATATATATATATATATATATATATATATATATATAGGTAAAGTGTTGCCGTTACAGGTCCGGTGTGGCCCAGAGGGTGGGTAGAGGTATAGCTGCAAACTTCCATGACCGCGGCACTAGAAGGGGGTGAGTGGTCAGCAGCACGCCCCGATAGCACTTTACCCGCGGGAAAGACCCGGTACCCATTTTACAGGAGGCTGGGTGGTCCCCAGGGCCGGTCTGGACAGGCGGAAAATCTCCTCCTCACAGGGATTCGATCCCGGACCTTCCAGCCCCTAGTTAGTAGCTCTACAGACTGAGCTACCATATATATATATATATATATATATATATATAAGATATGAGTTATATGTGTTCGTAGATTTAAACAAAATATAAGTTTGAATTAGATACTGCTGTTGTAAAATTATATTATCTGATGGACCTAATATTTTAGCAGAATATGGAGTTGCATCATTTCTTGCACGCACTTTGCAAAGGCATTTCAGACCATGCTCGTGCTTTATGTGCAGAATGATAATATAAGCAAGCAATTACTTTTTCAGTTATAATCATTTTCCTTTCTTCGCACGCTGAATATCTTCACAGGTTTTAATGTGCAAACAACAGTTGGATGACTTTAAAATTTTACATTTCGTATCGACTTTCAGGATTGCTTATACACATAGATTTCGAGTTCAAAATTAGATAAAATTCCTTAATATTATTCTTGAATTTTGAACTTTGATGGAGTCCAATCCTTTAGGCTTGATTAATGGCTTCCTGCCGCCATGTAAATATTGTCTTAAATCTTCTGGCATGTTACGCACCGGTGACTGGTAGTTAGTTACGGACGTTTCGGGACAGCCAATGAGTCCCATCTTCAAGGTTTTCTTGGACCATTGACTCTTGAAGATAGAAGTGATAAACTGTCGAAACGTCGGTAACTAATAACCAATCAAGAAGGATCAATCCAGAATATACAAGACCTAATTTTCTTTATGCTGTCTCTTCAAGTGAAAGCTCTAGTCGGAAAATTCTGAAACTCTAACACCGACGTCCAAATATACAACGAAGTCTCAGTGCGAATATTTTAACGAATCTCTGCAGTTCCTAAATCTCCCACAAACTACATGATCAATGAAGAACTGCAGGCTCTAATGAGACATGAATGGGTGCATTTATACGGAATTGTAAAGATCACAGTTTCAGAATTAAAGACGATGTGTTTGCTTGTGTATTAGCGTTCTGTACAAAATAATTTGATGTTTTCAGGAATTTTGTTTATTAAGGTTCAAATATTTTAGGATAAGGTCCCGCGTCATATAATAATTCCCTATTGACATTCAGGAAAAACCCGCTGCTTCCAAATTCTGAAGAAGGAGACCGCATGCCAGAAGTCTGAATTCTACTGTTTGCAAGTAGGTTTGCCGTATTTCAAACAGTCATCTTACATCGGAACAAACTGCGAGCCGACACACACCAGTGGATTTAACGCCTACACTGTGGAATTGACAACCGAGGAATTTTTGTTTGACTTGAAGCAGTGGCAAGAGAATTTTCAAATCCCCAAAAAACATTCAGACCTTCTCTGGGGTTCATCAAGCCTCCTACGCAATATAAACCATAAATTATTTGCCCGGGGATAAAACGGCTGTAGCGTGAATCCGACTACCACACCTCCACCTGGATCAGAGGTTAAAATGCGTGGGATTTATACGTCCATTCCCATTGGGGCAAATACAACTGAAGGCCATACAGATATTGGTAATGTCTCATAATGTTTACTGCATCTGGAATTTCATACCAAGTAGTAACTCTACACACCACACATAAGACAAAGAACTGAAACGCAAGCAACTTCTTAATTATATCAACGCTTTAAAGTGTAAGATTCTCTATAAAATATTTAGTTCAGTGTTAGATGAGAGACTGTGGATTAAAATATAACTGGGTATTAAACTTTCCCGACAAACATGAATATTTGTAAGTTACAGGAATATTGTTACTGACACATGTATTAGTCATCTTGACAAACAAGACAATGTTCTAATTGAAAAGGCGAAGACACAAGTGACGTGACAGACTGTATACTGCGTCCTTCTTCAAAGTCCTCTGAGAGCTACCAATTAATATGTCTGTTCCAATTGCCTCTTCATCAATTCTCCTGCTTCACCAACTCACTAACAAGAGTGATTTAGCGCTCTGCTAATCTAAGCAAGGTTAATTTCACAACATAAAGCAGCTAAAGTATTGATCTCTCTCCAAATATATTGTCTCCACATCGCACTTCTGAGAGCTTCACTACTACAGTGGTTAACGATAATTGCTCTGACGACCTCCGTGTTGCAGTAACCTGCCTTAACGTAGTAACGTAAGAATACACTAAGGGTCTTACATATAACGGCGTTATGTCATATCGCTCATTTACGACAAGAGTGTCACAACTCAAAATTTGGCATTTTTGAATTATTGTTATAGAAAGAAACGTTTACAGCTGCACTTTTAACAGGTATAGTGTCATAACGCAGTTTGCAAAACTCGCCGCTGGAGAGCAGTTGTGTCGTCGTTGCACTCATTGAAAATTATAACATTACAAAACCTTTAAAAGATTCTCTTTAAAAATCACAAATTTTGATTTGTGACTCTCTTTTAGCAAATGAGCGATATATGATCTTATAACCAACACAGGACAATACGAAATGCCAGATCGGCTTATCCACGTTCAGCGCCCAGGATTGATTTAGACTACATAGGGTACCAGGTCGAAAAGTTGCAACGCACACATTTCTAAATAAATTGCGACATCCTTATAGCATAAAACTGCACAGTTAATGAAGGATAAATTTCAGACCCGTTGGTGCACCATTTTCGAAGCACTGTAAATTGTTTCCTTACAAATTCTCTATCTTCTTGCAATTTCAAACATTACTTATTACTTTATCAAAAGCGATAGCAAAATTGCAAAGAGCGACTATTAAATAACTTGAAATGCCAACTTGATGTAACAAGGTAATTTTATTAATGAATTCTTAGCTCGACATGGTTTGGGTATATACGCCCATCATCTGGAGCAATGGATGTTATGGTGCAGCATATGGTTTTCTGTGCCGAGTTTTGGGATGGGTGGTGTGGTGGTCTTGAGAGCCGCTGCGTAGGTAGTGTGTGCGGTGCGGATGGTACCGTGTGTACGGTGCGGATGGTGCCGTGTGTACGGTGCGGATGGTGCCGTGTTCAATCCGCACCGCACACACTACCTACGCAGCGGCTCTCAAGACCACTACCCATCCCAAAACTCGGCGCAGGAAACCATATGCTGCAACATAACATCCATTGCTCCTGATGATGGATGTATATACCCAAACCATGTCGAGCTAAGAATACATTAATAAAATTACCTTGTTACATCAAGTTGGCATTTCAAGTTATTTTATGAGGAAGATGCACGGTCAAACAACCCTCAAGCGACTATTATTCGCGTCTTTTGCGTGTATGTCTGTCCGCATGGAACAACTCGGCTCCCGTTGGAAGGATGTGAAATGTGAACATTTTTTCGAAAAACTCTCGAGAAATTTCAAGTTACATTAAAATATGAAAAGCCTGACGGATAGTAACATAAAGACCTGTGTACATTCATGATAATGCTTTCCTGAATTCTTATTGGAATGAGAAACCTTTCAAACAAAAGGCGTAGAAAAAGCTGAAACACACATTTTGTTTTCAAATCACTTTTTAGAAATTCGCAACATTTAAGAGATAATGTGGAAAAATACGGTGGAGCCAGACAGGCTACAGATAACAATATAATAAGGCGCATGCGCATTGTATGCTGGATAACTAAAGCAACTGATACGCCCTCAAATTACGTAATATTTATTTATTTTCTACGGAAACAATGATTATGCGAACGCACCTCAAGACACCGTTTATGTGTACTCGTACATTGCCTGCCTTGTTACCTTACCTTTAATGTGTGTGGAGAGGGAAACGCTTTATTTAACGACACTTTTAGTATCTAAGATCATTTAGCGTTGGTGGTAGAGAAATTATTATGAATCATTGGCGGAATGGTACCAGTGGCGGCTCGTGGTATTTTGCATGGTAGGTTTGAGGCTAGGATGTTCAGAAGGGCTAGTAAAGCCTCTTCAGCATTGCCACTTAACCGCTTAAGTACGGCGTATAAAGCAGGGTTAAATATTCTCACATAAGTCTGTATTCTGATTGATGATAATCGAAAGATAACTAAAACAGGTGATGCATGACCTACGTTCTTAAACTCAGACTTTTAGGAGAGAGTTATTTTGAAAAAATTAATGCCTTGTAAATAATTAACATTGTTCTTTTACATGTTTTTCTAAAAATTACATCGTCTAAAATTAAAATCTTAAAAAATATGGCCTTGAAGACAACTAGTTAAAAATGCTCATCAAAATTTAAGCCTTTGAAAGCCCAAAGAAATTAATAGATACAGAAAGTTCTCGCCTAACCCCTCATTGGGTTGCAGGTGCCTGCAGCCCGTCCGCCGACATAAGTGGCCGAGTCTCCTACTAATCCGCACAGCTGTACTGTAGCCAGCGCGCGAGGTCTGGGTAGGGCGCAGCACGCTGTGATTTCCACAGAGCTTACAGTCCGTTATGATTGTTGGAATTCACAATTATTTCATTCATACTCGTTCAAAGAATGAGCGTATCCACTAATGAAAACTTCTATTCAGACAATTTCGTAATGCCTCCCGGAGTAAGGGTTCTGACTTCAACTACGTCCTACCCAAAAAGACACTAAGATAGTGCGATTTCGCCGGTTTGTACTAGCGTCGTCTTAGCCTTCAGAGTTTTGACAGTGTTGCCACCATTCAGTTTTTGGATTTCCATTTCAGATTACTGACAGCTTCTTCTTTTCTAAATATCGTTGCTGCCTCCAAAGGAAAAATGCATGTAGGCAAAATTAAAAATTCTCTCAGATCATGCAGCTAGCCGAGGACTCAAAGAAGTTGCAAAGCAGGTGTCACGTTCTTACTGCTAACAGAAATCTAACTATATTGCAAAGTAGTATAGTCTAAATTACTTAAGCTATTTTGCTACGAGGTTTAAGCTATTCACAAAACCTAAATTTACAATTAATTTCACAATTTTACAAATTTTGCATAAACGTCAAATTTGTTTCACTCAAATTAAAACTATTGCCTTTTCTCAACCTTCGCTATAAACCGGTGTAAAGCCAAAGTTTTAGAATCTGGATATAACAAAAATAGCCAGGTAACTTTAACGAAAAGTGCTCAAGTCGACGTGGAGATTATCAAAGGGAGTATAAAATTCTAAATTCATTCAACACTTCTTGTCTTGTATAAACTGAAACCAAATCAATCTGACACATAACAGTGACTTTCGTGTATGTAGCGAGCCCAGAGCCTTCTCCACGTATGTAGCAAACTGCAATAATAAGAGTGAGGCCAATTACCTTGTGGCGCTGGGTTGCACGCAAAATATCTGCTCACACATTCTCTAGATTGTAACGAACTGCTGGGCAGAAACCACTTCACCGCCAACGTGCTGTAACAACGTGAGATAGTACGTCATTTTTCCAAAGTCTAACTAGAATTTTCCGAAATTTGACATTCATTACAGTTTAAAATTTCCCAGAATTTCTGGCAGGACGTCAGGACTGCAGCCATTATGGACAACCCGCCCCTGAATATTACTAACACGTAAAAATCGAAATAAGAGGAGACATCCTTGTGCCACTGCAGCTCTGCTCAACGTTAATTCCAGACTGATTGGCCTACGATCGAACCTGGACCTTTGCTATGATATGCTTGTTTTAAAATTGTTCCAGAGATGTGTCAGTCTGTTCACCTCAAATTAATTATGGAATCGATTTTTAGACAGCAGGCAATCATCGTGATCTCGCGGAATGTACGCTTTGGCCTGGGGTCCTTAAACACTGTGAACTTACTTTAGAATAACGCTCGAGTCATGAAACGTGCATACTTGAATTTGTTTACAATATGTTATATGCAGTTAGCGACATTTCGGTGATAATAACATGAGGTCATATTGGAGAAGGTTTCTGTCTCGTGTTACGCAATGTATTTAGCCACACTGCGATGATAATCACGCTAGGTCATATTGAGGTTTTTAATTGTGTTTTTGTGCGTTGTGTGCTTAGCAACATTGCGCTGATAATCGTGCAAGGACATATTTTGAAGTTTATCTTGTGTCGTGTTGCCTTATATAGAGAGCGCGAATTTCATGTGTTAAAGTTATCATTGTCTGTCGCCCTATTTAGCAAGCGATATTCCGATAATAGTCACGTAAATTCACATGTTTATATATTTGTATTTCTTTAACCTTCTGGCGCCGGAATTAATTTTTTAAATTTTAGCACATCCTGTATATAAAATGTGAATAATACAGGAACCAAATACGTTAGAATTATGAAACAAATTGCATTTTGAAGAGAAAGAAACGGACAGTATATATACCATGTTTAAAATATTCAGTACCTATATTTGTTGAATAAATATATAAAATACAACTTTAGAGGTTAGCGGTGCGGTACGACCACTATAATTGACGTTAGGCGTCAAAAGGTTAACCTACGTAATGAATGTCCCTGTGATGATAATCACGTGACATGTAGAATGCTTCTATATTCTGCTGCCCTATGTAGATAGCCAAGTTACAATAGTATTTGTCCGTGTTTCTATTCCCTGTGGAGTTGCAATATTAGGATGACTGTCGTGAAAGTTCACACTGCAGAATTTGTCAGGCACAGTCTGTAGAAAACACTGAGTTCTGCAATCAGCAATTTACGTCACATCTTTTGTGAGTCATCCTAGTGAAACAGGATAATATTCATGTTGATTTTCATGTAAAGTATCGGAAAGAAATATTGGTCCAATAAATCACATTAATATACCAAATTTAATGAAAATTTCTTAGCCTTAAATACTTTCTCAGATTAAATATTCGGCAGGCGAAAATAAGGACGGAGATAACAGCTACATTTTGCGTAATTTTTTTGTGAGCCTCGCGTCGAATGAACAAAAATAAAGTATATGAAAAAGAGAAGCATTACAGTCCATACACAGCTTCTATCTTGCGTTTAAAAACAGCTAAATGTTTCGGCTATACATATGTAGCGTTCATCAGGCTGAATATAAGACCTTGAATAGGTAATATAAAAAACTACAATAGAGTACAAATGTTTGCTGCTACTGAGTCTGAAGACAAACGTACATAAGCTAACGGTTTTTTTCGTAGACACATTTGAAGTATTTAGACTTTACTGACGTACGGCCAAAACAAAGGTCAGCCATAGTACGTTACTTTAGATGGAAATAATATAGACTAGGCTTTGTATATCCATTCTGTCAGCGGCAATTTTGACGGTAGAGAAGGCATGAAAGAGGAATAAAGCATTCTTTCATACGTCCAAAATATGAGACAGATTCCATTTTGTACGGGAATTTGCGTGTAACGCCATATGGCAAGAACAAATTCAGGATCTGCTAACAATTGTGAGGGGATGAGACAGTGTCAGAAGATTGTGCAGGGTGCAACCGAGGTGGGAGGATTTCCCGCGCAGAGACAATTCCAAATCTCGGAAGGACCCTATTCTTTGCCTCAGAGTTTGAGGCCCATCGTTTTTTTACGTAATCGTCTCCATTAAAGATGAGGTAGAGGAGAGGGAACGACGGACAAGGAAACCGGTTGTGACGTTTTCACTGATGGAACCATCTCTGTTTTGCCCTCTCTCGTGAGACCAATCTGAATGCTTCATGTTCGTGGAAATTGGGTTCGGAAAACTTCTGATGTTTGTGTGCAACAGAGAAGACAGCAGAAGGCGAGAAATGACTGAGGATTTTTGGATTGATTCTGTGTGAAATTGGATAAGGTTGCGTGATTCCGATAAAAGCGGAGACATCCACATAGTTGCAAAATGTGTCTTCCGTTTCATAAAAACCGCTATTTCTGCATAATGTATAAGGAAATCTCTACGAAGAGACGGAAAAAAATCTGCTAATGAGTCAGCACTGGCTTAAACAGTATTCCAGGTAACAAGCCTCATCACTTTTATGTTCTGCGTTGTACTGAAGGTCACAAAAAGTCTTTCGATATAAAAATCTTGAAACTGCCGGGTCACAGACTTTCAAGTTTAGAATGAAGCGTTCTCTGGTATCAGTCAGCCTAACAAACACGATATCGTCATGAAACTGTAGGTGTTGTTGAACATCTTTTGGGGTTGTGAAGACTATACATTGAAAGCGAACACAAATATATACAATTACTTCTTTCCAATTTTGAATTCTCATTACCTGTACACATTAATATAATAATTAAATTGAAAGCGAACTCAGTTTTCTTTTGCAAATTTCTTGTTTAATAAGTAAATAAAATTCTTACTATCCTTCCTTATTTATAAGGAATTGGTGGATGATAAAGACATTTATCGAGTTAAGAACAACCATTCGTGTAATATCATCAAATATGTCTATTACACAGGTGAGAAAATCGGAGAAGATAAAGCAGAAAGAGAATTCGTCACTTTTAAATCAAGAGAGAGAATCGAAGTCACTCCTAACAGAAAGTCGTAAAACCACAACGGAACAGACACTTGTAAATTGTAGACAGTGGTATGAAGGCTCTTGATCGGTGTAATAGCAGGATCCAATGAGGTGTCTTGAAAATAGCGCAGTGAAATTCAGGGCTTTAAAAAAGGCCGGCGTCTTATCGACTAGCTGTGTAATGGAACATGCTTTACTCTTATACTGAGGCCTGAGCAATTGTCACATAGATACAGTTCATTTAGACAGTGTAGCCTGTATAATTCCGAACTAACCACGTGGATTAGAATCATTCCTGGGAGACATAACGTTATTTAAAATGTCAAGATGTCAAAGATTCAAGTCTCCTGAGATGTAACGCGTTGTGGACTGGTAAACAGTTACATAACACAACACCAACAAACAGAACCATACTATATTACATAATTTTTCAATTCAAGCGTTGAATCTTCAACTCCAATACATTTCGACCATCTTCCGTTCTTCTTCAGTTTCTACACACCAATTTTACACGTATAAAAAGTAGATTTTGAATAAATAAATTAAGCCCAAATTAGGTTTTTATGTTCTTAGGTGGCTCGAAGGTTGTAGCAGAGACACATAATTGAAGAAGTGCTTCATATAATGTGGTTTTTATAAATTATAGGATGACAGGTGTTTGTACTGTAGAAGCAGGCTCTGTACAGTGCCACTGTAAGCATGGCCCTGCTTCCTAGTGATTGCTTTAACCTTTAAAAAGGGACAGATAAGTTGTCCCAAAACGTCGGTAACTGACTACCAATCTACGCTGAGTAACATGCCAGGACAACGAGAATTTTATGTTCCTCCCTTTCAGATCTTCCACTTGGTCGTCCACGTTGTCACTTCACTCAAGCCGCTCAGAGTTTCAAGAAACTTGCAATTCAAGAAAATTTTAGCTATTTATATTGCAAGAAAAATGACAACATGAACTCTTTATCAATGTTAAAAATCGAGTAAGAACCCTCATGAATTCTATGAAAATGTCAAATACTTGTTTCTGCTTGACCCCGGCCAGTGATTTCTGCACAAACGAGAAAAAAATCCTACATTGAAACACAGGTTACGTGTTCAATTCCCCGCATTACCGTATTTTTACCAGAAGAAAAACATTGGTATCTTAATTAAAATTGTTCGTAATAGCACTCAGATATACCTTCTTGCAATTGGTATAAATGAAATGTTTAACTCTTTTAAAGCCTGTACTGCAACTAATTCACATTGATCCAATATAGCAGAAGAAGCAGATTTTCTACTATAACAACTTATTAGTTAAGCTCAGGTAAGTAACAGTCACTTGCCCTGAGAATCGTGTGAGACACGTTTACAATTTGTTTGGGCATTATTCATTAAGTATCATTGGACTCCGGGGCCCCTAAACGAGAAAGGGATACTGCAGTTTTGTATGAGAAACACCTACAATTATATCACAAAAAGGCACAACTGAGGGGAACACAACTGTAATATATATTGAAGTTCCCTCCCCTGAAAGCATTTTTAGAGACTTCTGGCGCGTTTCTAACCCTGCGGTAACCTTATTAGAGTCGTCCGACCGGGCCTCTCTTTTTAAGAATGCAACAACTCGAGAGCCACTAAACCAAAATTAATGAATTCCTGACTTTGAAAATTTTACGAGAAACTGTCCACAAACTTCGACGTCTTTGAAGTCGGACGAATGTAATGGGCACTTTATGTTGACAAGTACATTAATTTGTGCTTAAATGTAACAAAGAAATCTTATGTTAATTGAACCTTACATCATTGTAATAGTTGAAGAATAAAAGACCAACTTGAAGCCACTTGTTATTTTATTTAACTTCTTATGTACTCAACATGTTTCGGACATTAATATATCCATCATCAGGAGCTTGCGACTGTGCTGTTGAATTACCATATCGGTCGTTTTGTTCTCGGTTCGTTGTGTGTTTGATTATTTGGTGCGGCTGGGCTTGAGTGGTGTCCGTGTTGCAGGCTGCTTCAGCCTGCAACACGGACACCACTCAAGCCCAGCCGCCCCAAATAAACAAACAACAAAACCAACGCGAACAAAAAGACCTAAATGGTAATTTAACAGCACAGACAC
>Ga0123352_10006063_pt1 | contig 18409 bp, 14 predicted proteins | sample TergutLab28metaG_FD_89700 | JGI IMG/M metagenome (GOLD analysis project Ga0123352, IMG submission 89700) | Labiotermes labralis P1 segment gut microbial communities from Petit-Saut dam, French Guiana - Lab288 P1 | ecosystem: Host-associated > Arthropoda: Insects > Digestive system > Gut ... | reverse complement strand
TCTCTGTTTTCTAGACCTGGAGCCGCTACTTTTTTCATTCAAGTAGCTCCTCAATTGACCTCACGAGGCTGAGTGGACCCCGTTCCAGACCCACTACTACTCCGAAAATCTGGTAGCGCCGGGAATCGAACCCGGGACCTCTGTATCTGTAGCCAGAAACTCTGACCACATTAACACTATTTATCTACTAAAATCATTACAAAAAAAATCGCTCATACAATCCTTTCATTTAATACTGACTAATAAAGAATTAAAAATTATATTATCTATAAATTATATAAACTGTTAGTCCAGTGTTTCATTATCACAGTAAATGCAATAATAAATTATATCACTCTACTGTACCGTGTTAAGATCATAAAACTAATATTTTCAATTGGATGGGGGGCAGGGGAGAAAGAAAAAAAAAAGGCCCAGCTTCAGATAGATTTTTGAGCAAATTTCCCACAATAGTTTGCAATTTACACTGTAACTGTACTGACCTTATGCAGGCGCTTGATAAGGCTCTCATTATATTCTGAGTTTCCCTCTATCATTCCAGTTACTGGATTTGAAAACCACTCCTTAAATTCACGATGTGACTGGAAAACATTGGGCATAAGGAAGTGCATCAAAGACCACAATTCCATCAAATTATTTTGTAGGGGTGTTCCAGTCAACAGCAAACGCCTGCAAAACATTAACACAGTCCATAATTTGACAGTACTTACAATATGTTTATAATATAATTGTCAACAACAACAGCAGTACCAGAATGTAACCCTCTCGCAACACTATTCAGATGAACTGTAATCTCATGCAGCCTTGGCAGTTATATTGATTAGATATATTTAACTCTTATAAATGGCAATTTTTTTACCATGCAATAAAATGTTATCAGTTAGCGTAGTAATAGCAGCAGTGCAGTTCTGTTGGTGATGGGCAGTGCTACAGCAGAAGCTCTTTCAGAATTGGTATTTTATGCATTACTGTAACTTTCATTCAAGATGTTCCTTTTTTGGTGAACACTTAACAATACAATGCACTGAGCCCTTTCATAATGTAGTCATAAAATGAGTAAGGGTGAATGAACCTCAAGTGTATCATTAATCAAATTCTACTAAAATGTTGCAAAGCATGAAAAAATGGTCCTAAGTCAAAATTTAAAACTCATTTTCTCTCATTTTTTTGTGTTGACAACACATTTTAATTATTTCCTACAAATGTCTTTTTCCCACATTTATTGTTCTCTGTCTTTGGTCCCTCCACAAACAATGGATATTCACCTAAGTGGCTCGTAAAAGTATTTAAACTAATCCAAAATCAAACTGAAACACAAAATTTGGTATAGATCTGCCAAACAGAGTTGACTCAATTAGGTAATTCTGACACTGTTACATACTGATCAGCAGATAGGAAACAGTGGGTTTCCAAAACTTATTATGCTCACATTTATCTTATACAGCTTCATACTAAACAACTAATTTAGGAACTCGTGCCATTATGTAAATGGCACATTGTCCCTGTGCAACATGAAATTTGTCACACCATCCACGACACTCCCTTCAATAATTCTGCAAGCAAGGGACTGTGGATCAAGGGAGTTCAATTTTGTCTTCTGTTCTTCTCTAGCAACTGAATGTTGTGCAAGGTACCAATTTCACTTGCCTCAGAAGGCGAAACATGGTTCCACAAAGGGGTGCGTCACAATGGAATAACTTCTAGTCAGCATTCTTATTCACCTTGTTCATTACCACATTTACAAACAATATCTCCCAGAATTTGTTTTTCCTTCACAGTGACATTAAATGCACCAAAAAACTGTTTATTCTTCCATACTCTAGTTAATGACAATAAATAAGTCAATAAACAAACACATTTATATACCTTACTCATCAACATACACCTGCCTAAGTAACTTAAACTTTGTCTCTCTAATTATTTTGACCCTCATGATGGAAAACAGTACAAGGCCAGTCCAAAAACATACCGAACATTTGAAATAGCGCGCCAGTGAGCCGGCGCAGGACGCTTGCGACGGTGGTGCTGTGTAGCTGGGACTTTAAGCTTTATTTTGACACTAGCCACATCACGCCATTTTCAATTAGTCATGAGTTACGCGGCCTTGAGTGAACGTGTGTTTAGTGCCCTCGGCGATTTTGGTCGTGGCGAGGATTTCCCCACCCACTGCGATGATTGCACTTTTGTTTCAACATCGTAGCCGTACACCCACGTTTCATCACCTGTTATGACATTTTTCAGAAAGTTTTCATCAGTATTCGAACGACCTAATAACTCCTAACTGACTGTGACGCGGTTCTGTTTTTGATCCTCTGTCAGCAGACGCAGACGCGGCACAAATTTTGCGGCAACATGATGCATCTTCAGTTTTTCGGTCAAAATTGTGTGGCATGAACTTTTACAGGTGCCTACTTCTTCGGAAACTTCACGGATAGTTAGATGACAATTTTCACTTAACACAGAACGCACTTTCTCAATGTGATCGTTGCCCGTTGACGAAGAAGGCCATCCAGATTTGGGATCATCTTTGATGGACGTTCTGCCCGATTTGAAACGCTGATACCACTCATAACATTGTGTACGGCTCAAACAGTCCTCCCCATAAGCCTGTTGCAACATCTGAAAAGTCTCTGTAAAGGTTTTTCCCAATTTGAAACAGAATTTCACGCAAACATGTTGCTCTTCAAGATCCTTCATTCTTCAACTTGCAAAAAATCGCCGAGGGCACTAAACACATGTTCACTCAAGGCCACGTAACTCATGACTAATTGAAAGTGGCGTGATGTGGCTAGTGTCAAAATAAAGCTTAAAGTCCCAGCTACACAGCACCACTGTCACAAGCGTCCTGCGCCGGCTCATTGGCGCGCTATTTCAAATGTTCGGTATCTTCTTGGACTGGCCTTGTACATTCTTCTTTAAAGCTGGGAACATATTTCAGAGCAACAGGGTGGAAAAACCCCACACAGGATCAACATCAACAATAAAGCAAGCCATATGGAACTGTTAGCAGGGAATGCACCAGCACCACTTCCTTTGCAGAATCAGATTTTGTGGCAGAAGACGAAAAAAATATATCCAAATCTTTAACTTCACTTGATGATGTCTGTTAGTTGAAATGCGCATGAAGTTTTTACATAGGCAGGCCATACACATACCTAACAAAATGCTGAACCAGTGAACAAATATGGCAACAGCGTAAAATGGCATGGTTATTCTGACAAATCTAATACCAGATACCTGTACTGCCTCAGATACAGAACACTGTAACAGTGTAACCATTATGCTGTACAATTACTTATTGCACATATCTCAAACTCTGGGCATTCTTTTTCTTTGACTCAGTATGCTTTGTATGAGAATCTTTTTCTTCAACATCTTTCCTCGTTTTACATTCAGGTAATGCCATGGCAATGTGCCTACATGCATCCCGAAGAAGTTTTCAGTCTATCAATCAACACAATCCAAGATACCTGATGTTCGTATCATACCACTTTTGTCCTTCTACTGCCAAGAGTAACACCAATATGGTAGTTATAACACCTTACAAGCTGGCATTTACAACAAGGTTCTAAAAATTATGCAGTCTGTATGGGTCTTCGCATAAGACATGAAAAGCACCTATTAGCTTTTACATGATGGTCCACATTCACAGTATCAACTCAGACCCTACTGAACAGATTTTTCTGCAACTTAACACTGGAGACTTTCATTGCAAACTGTCATGAAAATCAGAATTTCCTTAACCTTTCGGCGCCTAATGTCAACTATAGTGGTCATACCGCACCGCTAACCTCTAAAGTTGCATTTTATATATTTATTCAACAAATATAGGTACTGAATATTTTAAACATGGTATATACTCTGTTTTTTTTTCTTCAAAATGCAGTTTGTTTCATAATTCTAACGTATTTGGTTCCTGTATTATTCACATTTTATATACAGGGTGTGCTAAAATTTAAAAAATAATTCAGGCGCCATAAGGTTAATATTAGACATAAGTATCAGGCTCCTGACTTGAAGACCTAAGTATTGACAGCAGGGCAAAATATTCTGCAGCTCAATAAGAATGCAAATGGCACCCGATGTTGCATCTCCATAGCAGGTCGACAGTTTTATATTGTTGCCATCAATATTTACATCAACACAAAAGTGACTCTCAGGCATTTCTTTGGCAACACTCAATATTTATATACAGACACCAACATATGTAGCCCAACAGTACAAAAAAAAAAGTTACAGTTCCATGGCGCCAATTGTAATGTGAACAAGCCACAATCTTACATCATACGTACACTGTCTGTCTTGTTGATGTATTTTGTCAAAAGATGTCAGCAATGTGGAGCCTGTATTTTGTTTTCTGTTTGGTATCAATTACTAAGAAATCACTGCAACTAGACATGTAAATTGTTTATGGAGAATATGTGTGTGTGTGTGTGTGTATATATATATATATACACACACACAAATACATTATGTAAAGCAATGCAACATTAAAGTGCATAATTATTAATTTATGGCACAATCAGGCCCACCACAGAAATAATATATCTGAACAGTTCGTCACGAAAATACATACTATTTTAAGATATAAAATGGGAATTAATGTGGAACTTAAGCTTTGTAAGCTGATGGGTTAGTGTATACAGCAGACTAGAAAAGATAAGAAATGCATGTGACCCACAAAATCCACATGTAATGGGACTATTTCCTTGGGGGGGGGGGACCCAGCAACTGGATGACCATACAAACCTCAGCTCAGCAAGGATATGCATTTAGTGCAGGTGCATGTCACAACTGTTATAAACAAACAGTCCAGTGTACCTCAATACTGCACCACATGAAAGCTGTATGGTAAAGACCTCCATCAGCTGGCCACGCTGCTGCAGGCCACATTATGTTTTCTTTGAATTAATGTAACAAGCAGTCTGTCACATCAAACTCTGAATAATGTAATTCAGAGTTTGATCTTATAAAGCATTACCTGTATAGTTAAACGTATTCTCCGAGTCACCATAATTCAGAACACACAAGCACTTTTTCTCTCTTTTTCAACTTTCCTCTGTTCTGTTTAACTCTAGTAATGTGTGTCTAAGTCACAAGCTACTGACATAAATACATGGAATGTTACACATAAGATGTACTGAACTTCCACTTGTTATCATACGAGCCATGCTGAGAGAAATATGCTGTACCAACCTATGCCCCATCATCCACAGATACATTAGCACAGGAAGAACCGTAACGTTTCACGATACTCTGAGATACTGTACACCTGCAGCAATTCTTAAAGTTTCCTGACCATTCAAGTGGAAATGATGAAATAATCACGACAACAAATTCTTCTCTCAAATGTGCTCAGAACTGTGCATACATAAGGGTGAGGGTCATTTTAAAAATTTCCCCTTCGAAATGTGGTCAGATTTGTGCATACACAAGGCTGAGGGTCATTTTAAACAGTAATCAATATACCAAAACTGACAATTAACATTCCTTGATGTTATTGAAACAAAATTTTTTTTATTCTGTATGATTACAATTATACAAACATACCTAATTTGGTTAACATAAAAACTGACATCCCGCTTTTGTGGTAGTAGGACAATTTTCTTTTCATGTACAAAGAGCAGGGTTAATTCTTCATTGCTGCCTCTGTCTTGTGATCTAATCAGACACTTATACAACAAGTTAGGAATGGACATTTTTTTGTAGCGTTCTCTGACACATAACCAATTAATGAACAACAGTCAAGTCTTTCAACAGGTAAGGACACGATTCAAACCGACTCTTGGATGGGTTGCTACCTGGAGAACTACTGGGCCTGGGTGGGTACCTGGGCCCCAAGGTTTTCCTGGCAGGCTGTGCCAGGGCATGTAAACAACAGGAGAGCAGGAAGTTTCCTGGGGCAAATGATACTGTGTGCAGCAGATTTGGCTACACTTTTAGGATTGGTGGTGTGGAGGAAAATCCTGGTCCTGGAATTGAAGGCAAGAGCATTAATCAAGTGTAATGTAGAGGGAGTGATAGAATCTTAAAATCGGGAACAAGATGTGAAACGTGGTCACTGGTACAACAACAGCTGTGGAAACATGAAGGCTCAAGTGGCAGTAAGCGGGATGTGAAACTGCAATACATGTAGATCTGAAAGGCTTCAACTACTTGAAGAGAAACTGCAAAGCACTCTTCTCCAAACTGATGAAATGAAATGCAAGAACAAGGTACTGGAAGAACAGTTGCAACTGGAGGCAGGTGGAAATGAAGTTGGCAAGCGGTACACAGTGCTGGTAAAGCATTAAGGCAGAAAGTGCTAAGTACTGGGTGACTCAATAGTACCAAATGTTGGAACAGAACATTGAAATATGACAGATGAATGCTTTCTGGGAATTAGAACTGAACAACTGCAGTTATGGAAAACAGGGAACTAGGGAACCAAGATACTGTTGTAATTCATGTGGGTACTAACGACTTAAGAAGATACAGAAATCTGGATTATGTGATGGGTCAAGTGTACTCTCTCGTAGCAACGGCTAAGTCTAAATTTCTGCACTGTAGACTTGCTCTGAGTGGCATTTTGCAGCACAAAGACATGACTTGGCAGTGCACTGGAGCTGTAAACAACAGACATGACTGGTTGCAAAGACTCTAGGGGTTACTTTCATAGATCGTACAGGTGGATTGAGGATGGGGACACTGGTACAGTTGGGCTGCATCTAAATCGAAGAGGAGCGATATGACTTGCGCACCTCTACTTCAGAGAGTGTAATTTCAGCAGCAAAGGACAGGCCAGAGGAAATAAGTGACAGCATTTGGCAGCAGGCACTGGCAGTGGGACAACAAAAGGTATGCAGTAGATGTCTATCCAACAAAATTCAACGATGGGTTGGCGTAGGGCAGAGCAGGAAATGATGACAACGAATCTAGCGAGGAGCGAGATTGAAGGCAAGAAATGGAGAAACAACTCTGACAGCTGCACAGAGAATAGAAGGTTATTCACTGGTTCTGCTGCAGGTAAACTGCAGCAGCATTTATAATAAAACATTCAGCTGATACACATTGTGGATGTTGTAATAGTTACTGAGTCGTGGCTAAGAGAGGAAATTTGCAAAACCGAAGTGTTTAGGGCTGATTTTACAACTTTCAGAAGAGACTAGTGTGCTCATGGTAGGGGAGTGTTCATTTGTATTAAAAATTACACTGCCTGTGCTGAGGTGTGGGTAGACAAGGATTTTGAGATGAATGCAGTTGAAGTACAAGGCATGGACCCAAAATATACGTGGGAAATCAGAGGCATTTACAGAGCTCCGTATGAGGACATGTGGGTTATTGAAAGACTGGCAGCCCAAACTGGTTATTCGTAAAATTCTACAAAGCACAGCATCATAGGGGTGATTTAATCTTAGCCCAAGAGGACTGGAATGGGAGTGCGGAAGGAACTAGCGGAAACCAGGCGTTTATTAATAGATTGGTTTAGGAAAACGGAATACATCCAGGTAATATGCAGCTTGTCCCAAGGCAATGCACTGCTGGATGTTTACCTTGTCTGGCCCAAAAACTCATTTGTCTCCTGCAGCATTGTGCAGGGGATCAGTGACCACTGCGATGAATGACTGGAAGTTGGAGTGAAATTAGCCATTCACCAGATGTGGAAAGATTAGTCCTGGTGTACCACAATGCAGATCTTTAGGTTTGCAAACGTTCCTCCAGGATAAATTAGCAAGACTGGCAGTAAATGGTAGTTGTGTAGAAGAGATAAGGAAACTTTAAAGGAAATAGTTTTGGAGAGTACAGAAAGTTTTGAAACAAAATTCTGGGGGGGATTCCAAATCCTGAATCCAACAGGGAAGTGAAACAGCTGACAGTAAAGGTTAGAAAAGCATATGAAAGGAGAAAATTCGGCAAGCAGTTCCAAACGGACCTGAAACAACTATCCAGGCAGTTGTTGGCAGCCAAAAAAAATGCATAGGAGACATTTTATTGTCCACATTACAAAACAAAGGTAAATGCTGGACAGAGTTCTACAAGTATGTAAAACGATGTCATGGAAATTGGGAAAATATTCCTGCAATTAAAGACTAATGGCAGACTTATTACTGATTCAACACATTAGTCCAACTCCCTTAATTCCTTTCATTCTTGTGTATTCAGCTGCGAGCAAAACAACCAGCAACTAATCCCAACTCACTTGGGTGAATCCTTCACCATTAAAATTAAAATGATTACGAAGCAACTAACAGTGATCGGGAGAAACAAATCAATGGGCTGGGCAACGTTCCTGGCAAAATTCTAAAACTGGGCAGGGAAGCCATGATTCCGTAACTTGTGCGCTTGCTGGACATCATAATGAACAATTTTACATTCCAAGTGACTGGAAAATAGCCACAGTGGTTCACATTTATAAGGGGGGAGATTGAAACATATCACAAACTAGAGACCAGGCAGCTTAACCTCAGTGTTCTGCAACCAAATGGAACATGTCATAGCAGAACATCTATTGGGCAAGTCTGGGATAAGAATAAATGGTTATATGAAGGCCAAAATGGATTTAGAAAGGGATACACGTGCAAAAGCCCAATAGTTACAGTTTGCCAGAACACAGTTGATTCCCTGCCTGAGAAAGCAAAGAGAGGCACGATAATTAGTGCTTATGAAAATTGCAGCCTTGGGAGTGTTTCAAGGGTAGTCGTATGGGTTACTGGTCATTCACAGAGAGTTAGATCAGCAGGGCAATTACCTGAGGAAGTCAGAGTAATGTCAGGGGTACCACAAGAGAGCGTATTGGGCCCACTATTGTTCCTCACACACGAAAATGACATTTGGAGGAACTTGGAGTCAACTATAAAACTTTTTGCAAAAGAATGTATAATATTTGTGAAAATCATGAATGAAAGCAACATACACACTACAGATAGATTGGAAAAATTGGGGAAATGGGTGGTAGAAAATGTGATGAAAATAAATGTAGGTAAAAGTAAAGCTGTAAGCTTCATGAGAGCTCAGATGAATGAACCTCTAAATTACTTTTTTTTTGGGGACCAAAAAATTCTGGAAGCTAGTAGCTGCAAATATTTAGGAATAATCTTATGCAGCAATTTAAACTGGGTTGATAAGGTTAATTACAGTACAAATAGCCTGGAAGGCTCTTCATTTTTTGTTTGTTCTTAAAGATGGAAATAGTAATACATTATGTTTAGCCTACATGTCACTAGTGCATCCAATTCCTGAATATGGGGCTTTGTGCCGGGACCTGTACAGGGAAGGTCAGATAAACGTGTTAGACCATGTGCAAAAGAAAGCAGCCAAATCTGCAAATCATACAAACAATTCAGGCTGGGAAACCTTGGCGCAGTGTAAAAAGGTAGTTCACATTTGCACCCTGTTTAAAATAAACACTGGAGAATGGGCATGGAAATCTATGGAGGACAGGTTAGAAGGACCGTACGATCCGAGCATGAATGATCATGAACAATATTTGGGCCAGGATATAAAGAACAGACATTGGTGAATACTCCTTTGTAAATAGGACAAACAAACTGTGGAGTCAACAGCCTGCACGGGTGCTGCAAACTTTCCGCTGTAACTCACACATTTTTAGAAAGAGGGTTAGGAAAGTAATTATAAGTGAGGAGAAGTGAAGTGTTTTTTGAAGTGTTGTGATGAAACATCCAAAAGTGCAGGGGTGTGTAAAATGGGGAGTGAAGCGATGATCTTGAGTGAAATGTGCGTATTTTTACTGATTTATATTTATGTAGCTGTAAGTAGGTTCTTCCTCATTATTATTTGCTTCTATTTGTCATTTTCTAATTACTCAAACTATATTTGTTAATATTCTTTTTATCTTTGTTTGCTTGTTTTGTATGTTTGTTTTCTGTTTTGTGTATTCTCCGTTCTCGTATTGTTTTGTATACTGTTTCTCCTTTCGTATTTTTGTACAACTTTACCGACCACTGCCACCGGGTAGAAACCTCACTGCAGAAAATAAATATCATATCCCATCAAAAACACAAGTACTGTAATGTTTTTGGTTACAGCCAAATATGCCTACTTGCTCCCAGCAGTGTAATAGATGACAAATGGGCCTGTGCTGATACTTCTTCTAATGGAAATGACCCAAATAACATCTTGAAGTTTTGCACACCTTATACAGAACAACCAGTATAAAAGAACTGCATATTTGGCAATGTGCATAACTCAGTTTCCTACTGAGCGCCAGTCAACAGCAACAATCTGCTCTCCCACTTCCAGCACGGCACATATCCCCACATATGGTGTGTAGTATATTATAACTGTAGTTTACAATTTGCAAATAATTCAGTTTAATGGCTCTGAGCTTACATTATTTCAGGTGCCTGACCAGCACACCTGTTTTTTCCCCTGCTTATCACTACCAGCTGTTCTGAACAAAGTATCGCTGATGTGCACACTGTATTTTCTGATGAACTTTTCTTCATAACATAAAATTTAAAATTTCTGGTAAAAACATAATACAACTGCTTACTGGGAGTTAATAAGCTAAAATACGCCGCATGTTTTTCTTTCTGTATATCTGTATGTATTTTTTAAGCTGCTCTACTGTCTACACCATTCTGAACTTTAATGTTCCTGTCTGTGTTTATGATGGTGTTTTCACATCACTTACTTATGAAAATTGTCCAGTATGATGGAAATGCCTAGTCAAATGTGTGGTAAACAGTACTACACACCAAAAACACAACTTTATTATTATTAAAATAATTACTCAACATCTCAGTGCAACACATTTCATCTATAGTACGTGATTTTTAGGCTAGACCTACATATGTAAATAATGAAAACATACTACAAATATACAAAAGTATAAAAGTTACATGTCAATTTGGAATAAGATCCTATCCTTACAAAAGTACTGTAACACAAACTGCCTTTGTTGTTTGTTCAGTGACATTCTGTTAAGAATAATGGCCAATAAATGAAGTTCACAAACCTCATAATCCTGAGACTTAAAATACCAACACCATAAAAATTTAAAAACCATTATACATGTTTGAACATAAAGTTCTTACAGATAGACATTTGCCTGATGCATTTCCCGTTCAAAATTATCTAAATTGAGATGACTTGTTAACTTTCCTTCAAAATTTCCAGTTAGGTGAGAACTGAATGACACACATCACCTTTTGGTCCTAAGCTGATGACATGAACTCATTAGGCAAAAATATAGATACCACAAAGAAAAACAAAGCACTGATAAATGCTAGTAGGGAGGTTTACAGGTTAGAGGCAGAGGAGTGACCACATATGCATTCTAGCTCCCTGATTCCATGACAAAAGGAAAATGTCATTTACAACAACGCCACATTAAATCCACGGACTGCTGACTACCAGCCAATTCAGAATCTTTTGTCTTCCCATCTGCCATATAAAAATTAAAGATTAAAACATATAAACTAAAATTACACCTGCTTTGTATGGGTGTGACACTGATTTCTCACAGGAAGGGAAGAGCATAGATGGAAACACTCTGGGAGAGAACAACAAATAAGAATATGTGATGGACATACAAAAGGAATGACCGATTGAACAAAGTTACATAATGAGTAACACTGTCATTTACACCCTCTTCCAACTATTATTAGATGAAAAATCAAGGAGGGTAACAAGATTGAGTCATGTAGCATGCATGTGAGGTACCAGAAATTTCCATAATATTCTGCTCAGAATACCTGAATGGAAAAAGAACTCTTGGCAGGTGTACAAATGGATGGGTGTTATTAAATTCAACATAACAGAAATAGAATGCGAGGGTATGGACTAGTTTCATTTTGTTCAGAACAGGCACTGATAGCAAGATCTGGCAGTACAACTTTACGTTCCCCTCTCACGTAACTTAGTGAAAACTTGATTATCAAAAGCATTCTGCCCCATGGAGTTTTTTCATGTGAACTTGCCCAGAAGACGCATTATTACAGTCAATACAAAGTTTGACAGTATCCGTAAAAGGACAATTCAAAACAGTGTGTGTGTTTCAGAATAAATGAGGAGGAGACGAAGAAGGGGGAAAAAACATGTATCTGGATAAATGTGAAGATGAAAATCTGACATTCTGTTGTAATATGTATACAGAAGATGGCTAACTGAAGTGAACATTTTCTGCAAAGTTTATTTGCCATCGAAGTCATGCCCCTTTACAAGTAGAAGGAATGTTAGCAATACCCAGGAGAAGAATATGTTATATGAGGTGCTACCCAAAAGTACCCAAAATTGGAATGCTGTGTGAAAACCACTTGTAGTACAGTTGTGTGCCACTAGGTAGCACCAGCTGTACTCTTTATGAACCACTATGCCAAGCAGCATTCTGCTGTGAGGACGTGTGTTTTGTCTGTGCTTTTTTGTGTTGTTGGTTTGTGCTGTTTTGCGATCATACTGGCCTGCTAAAATGACTAATGTGAAGGAGCAACAGATTTGCATCAAATTCTGCCTTGAACTCGGCAAGATAGCAGCAGAAACACACAAAATTCTTTAAAAAAACTTCTGGTGATAATGTCCAAGGCCAAATGCAACCCTATGAGTGGTTTAAGCGATTCAAGAACAGACAGATGCCAGTCAATGATGAAGTGCGTACGCAACAACCTTCGACTGAAACCAGGACCAAATATGTGGCAAAAGTGCAAGAGGCTATCATGGAAGACCAACAACAAATTCATGACATATGCAACATTGTTGGATTGTCGTATGGAATATGCCAGCAAATTCTGTCTGATGAGCTCAACATATGGTGCATTGCAGCAAAATCTGTGCTAAGGCTGTTGAGTAGTGAATACCGCATACCGGTCTGCACTGAGCTCAAAGAACAGGCCAAAAACAACCCCAACTTTATCTCCACCATCATTATTCATGACAAATCTTGGGTGTATGGGTATGACCCTGAGAAAAAGCAACAGTAGTCTCAGAGAAAAGACTCCAAATTCACTGCGACTGAAGAAAGCATGACAAGTTCAGAAAAATGTCAAATCAACGTTGGTTTGTTTTTTTGACATTGAAGGCATAGTGCACAAGGAATTTGTTCAACCAGGACAGACAGTGAATGAAAAAAATCTACTGTGAAAATCTGAGGAGACTGAGGGAAATCATGCGGAGCATACACCCAGATAATGGCACAACTTCTCCTGGGCCCAGAACCATGATGAGGCTCTGGCTCATGCATCGTTCGTTGTGCAGCAGTTTTTGGCTTCTACGAAGATGACAGTCCACCCCCACCATCCCTAATCACCGGACCTCGCCCCGCAATTTGTTCTTATTCCCAAAGATGAAACTGAAGCTGAAGGGGTGATGTTTTGACAGCACTGAAGAGATCCCAACCCATAAAATTACAGCCAGACATTTTAAAGGTCAATGACAGGTATCCACTGCATACAGTAAGTAGGCTTTTCCAGCTTCTGTGAAGTGAAGCTAAAGGAAACTGTCACTGTGGGTAGTAGGAGAAGGGATAAGCTACATGTGTTAGTACATGCTATCAGAATTGTGTGAACAACTGTACCACCAAAATGTCTCATATAATCATTGCAGTTAGAAGAATGTGTGTTTATTACATGTAAAAATCACTGCCCCTAGACTTCATGATTTTGTGTACAACCTTGAAAAACATTCAAAAGACCATGCTGTGTCCTTCATAAAGTTAATACACACTAGAATGAACACAGATTTATACAAGTTGTTTTTTCTGTCTCCTTTCCCACACGACAAACTACATGAAACAATAATTTCAAGGATAACCCCCTTGTGATAAAATTAACTGTCCCCCTTAAAAAACCCATACCACTCTGAAACATAAATGCATGCTTTCATTAAGGGATGTACGAAACCCTCCAAATACACATACAATCCTACAGTAATTCTATCATACGTAGACCGACAAATAGAGAACCACCAAAATGCAACACATCCAGTCTCTAAAAGAATAAACGTTTCATTAATAAAAGCATAGGCCATAAATTCCTGCAGCGGTGGTAACTGACAGAAAATACTCGATGACCATTAAAAAGTACATCTCCTAAATTTGGCGTCATGATAATTATATTCCACATCAAAATGAGACAATACTTTTCTGTTTAACATAAAGCAATGGTTAACCATTTCAGAAGCAGGGAATAAGTTCAAACAGAAGACAACTCAAGTTGGAAATCACAATGTATTTTAATACATTACTATTCAATACATTAACATTTACATCTTACTGATCAATCATAATGAAATTAAGCTTTTGTGTGATTATAAAACTCATCTGCAATTCCTTACGTTTCTGTTAAGAATACTGCTACCTTATGAACTCAATTACCTGCAAGGTAGTGCTCCTATACACACCATAATTTAAAATCAAACTTGCTAACAGTTCTGTGATGAAAACATTACCTCTGTGTTTGAAAATTAAGAAGCAACTGCCATCTCTGTGACTTGAAGTTCTTAATATTCTGGGCTTCATCCAGAATGAGGTATTTCCACTTTTTACGCCTAAAACTTTGATGATCCTGGATGACCAATTTGTATGATGTAATGCACACATGGAATGCATTTGGTTTCGTCCAACCTAAACAGGAAGAGATTATAAGTTATTTGTACGCTCTTAGAAAACAAATCAGTGTCATTTCCTCTGCAGCACTCCTCAACACTGCATTACGTTCTTCCATTCATTTAGCATAATAATGTTTCTCCCCCATCCACTGTGTACTATACTAGAAACCTCTACGGCCTAGCACACTCTCATTTCCTCTTATGTTTAATTTGCTCCGCCATCATTACTTTTGACAAATAAGTGGAACAACCATTTTATTAACTTAACCCATAATGTTGACACATGACCACACAAAACTCATGAACTCTGAGCCCTTCAAAATACGTGTACAACTACAAATTATGAACATTTTCTAAGGCCAACTTTCAGTCAATTATTCACTGGATATTTAACAACCCTATTTCAGCTGCTGATATCATAACTTAAAATGAGATGGAATCACAAATGATGAGCATGTGCGTTTACTGGCTTTCAAAATTCTGCACCTGAGCTCTTCGTACTTCTGGAATATGACCCTGCCACTAGAAGATCATTTGACCAACATTCTAAGACAATGTGGTGGCCTCATTTTCAAGGTACCTCTGATCCTTACAGATGGGGCCACTACACGGTCTCCGAATATGACCCAGTGTTGGAATGCCGTATCCCAGAACAAACATCTCAAATGACAGATTTTGAAGGTGGCCAGATCCTGTTTGTGGGTGTTAACCAGGATTCATCTTGACAGATTACACAATAAAATGACATGACTTATTAAATGTCCCACCACATAACTGAACTGCAGCAGCACATATGAGAGTTCTAGTATTTAATCACAGCAGAATATTTTTTACATTCAGCAAACAGTAAACCACACATTACATACTCCTCTGACACAACACTACAGTTCCACATACATGTATCTTATTATACAGTTCCATTATTAAATTTAGCCAGTTTCCTCAGTACTTCCACCACCACTGCTGCTGTCCCCTCCGCACCCATTACCACAGTCACCACCAGCACCACTGCTGCTGCTGCCACAGCTACCATCATCACCACTGCCACTGATACTATGACTAAAAATACTACTAATACAAAAACTACTAAAACAGCCACCACCACCACCACCACCACCCCCGCTGCCGCCGCCGCTGCCAAGCTTAATAAAGTACTACCTCTATCAAAGAACATTACACACTCTTTAAAATATATATGTGACACTGAAAACCACTACAAAAAATAGTTTTTGGAAAACTGTTCAATGCATAAGAGGACACAAAAGAAATCATGCCACCCTTAGTTTGCAAAGTTCTCATCTGTAGTGACATGAAATCCAGTCAAACTATGAATTGTCTGGACTGGTTGGAAATGTCACATTACTCTCCTTTCCAGTTGGTAGGGAAGTAAGTCAAGTAATATACTCCTCTTCGAAAGGAAAGGATGATGTAGTAAGAACACAAAACACACCTGTGCGTTTCTGCTTCCGTTCTTTCTGTGATCCGTAATATGTAAGAATTTTAAAGGCAGGACACCATTTCTTTAATTCCATCTCCCAATTCAGCATCACAGATGTTGGAACTATAATTAAATGTGGACCCCAGTTGCCTGTAACAAAAGTTTTAGCATTGTACAACACCATCACCTCCTACACTGCTGATCACTAACTACAAGACACATAATCTTATGCAGCTGTAACTTCATATTTTATCAACACGCAGAGCAGACAAGTGAACCACATACTGGTGACAGTGTACGACCTCAATCTGTGAGTGAAATACATATCCTTGTTAAAAAATGACAAACTGAAACAATCAACTACAACAAATTTTAATAGTCCCAAAAAGAAATATTTTGTTACTGTTCTCATAATTCCATAAGCCGTAACTTAACATTCATGCTAATGAAATGGCAGAAATATTCCGAATGCCTTCTTCATACCATTAGTAAGCTCTATTTTCAAAGACAAACCTGCAACTCTGGGAGTACAATAAAAAAACAAATACTGAGAAGAAAATGTGTATAAGCACACAATGAATCAAAAAAATATTTGTACAGAATGGAACTCTAATACACAAGAAAATATCAAATGAAGGCCTCAAATTATATACCATAATGTACTGTAAACAGGCGACCGCGGCAGCACAGTGGTTAAGATGCTGCGCTACAAATCGGAAGGTCACTGGTTCGATTCCAGATGGCGTCACTGGAATTTTCCATCCACATAATAGCTTCTGATCGCACTATGACCCTGGGGTCGACTCAGCCTCTAACAGAAATGAGTACCAGTATTTCCTGGGGGTAAAAATGGCTGATGTGTATGGCTAACAACCTTACCACCATTCTGGGCCACTGTCACGTAATCTGGGAACCTTAACTTCCTGGAATCCTCTGGGCACTGTTATGTATTTGCAACTGTAAATTACCCAGATTCATAGTCCTACTAGGTAAGATTTGATGATGACTTTGCTAAGTGCTGAGGAATATATACCTAAAAAAAGCACTGGCTGCCATACAAGTCAGTCCAGCTCCCTGCAAATTGTAGGTTTTACTTGCAAGTTCCATTCCACTACCACAATGTTTCCAAATGTACACCTCACTGGTGTGTACTCTGCCTCAGCTTACAACTGCACATATCACACACTCAAAATCCAATGAAGATATAACAAAAGTACTATAGTCCAACATTACCTATACTTGAACGGGATGCCATGTAGTCTGGAAAAAAGGGCAAAATCACTACTGAAACAGCAATTTGTCATAACCCACACAATTCATCAAACTGAGATTCCCACATTATTAAGACAGGTGGTTTATGAACACACGTTCTGTGTCCACAAAAATTTTGCTTGTTCTTGTATTTTCATAAAAATGTAACAGGCTGCAGTGTTGGCTTATTGAGGGTCAATCAAGTTTCTTCTGTCTCCTGTAATGCTGTGTATCAGTGGGATATGATGAATTGCTGTTTCAAGAGCAAAATGCTGTGGGAGAAATGACTGCCACGATCTCCAGGCTCATACACCCTGAAGATTTTGCAAAATAACAGAACTGTACTTGACTGCAGTCTGCTAATGTAACATCTCTAATACATATGTTCACATTCCAAGTGTGAAAATGTACTAAACACCAAATGACAGAAATGCATGCCATGACACAAAGACGTCATTAACAGATAAGCACCTACAGCAGCACCAATCCTGGATGCCAGGTTGCTGGATGTATAAATTCCAAACAGTGACAGCTAATATATGTGCATCCTCAGTCAACAAGCTTCAAGTCACCCTTCTGGAACCTAGTATTTCAAGATGGCTCCTACATTTTTGGGAAATCTGTGAACCCCTGTTCTATACACACACAACCCAGTTTTACTATCTGCAAGCAGCTCAACATCATACTGTAATATGCAACATGATTAAACCTTAGATCATCTTCAAGGAGCAACATGAACCGTAACATTAACCGCATGCGAAAAACTTTGTTGCCACAGGATTTTTACACTGACACGTAAGACATTTATATCACTTACAAATTCACTAATTTGGTATTGGTGTAACCTAGAATGCATATATATATATATATATATATATATATATATATTACTGTTATCATGTAATACATCTCTTTAACAGTAGATTCCACTGCTACATTAACCAACAACTCTTTGAAATGGAGTAACACCACTCTAAAAAATTTCATAATATTCCTGCACAACAACAAAATTAGATTGCATGTATATATATATATATACGGGGTGTTTCACGACTGTAGGGCATAACTGCAGGAGGTGATTTCCTAGGTCTTTGTGATCAAAAAAGTTCATATAAACATGTGTCCGATTTTGGACGGTTACGGAGTTATGACCGTTTGAAACTCAGAATAGAAGGTAAC
>Ga0123352_10006062_pt1 | contig 18410 bp, 7 predicted proteins | sample TergutLab28metaG_FD_89700 | JGI IMG/M metagenome (GOLD analysis project Ga0123352, IMG submission 89700) | Labiotermes labralis P1 segment gut microbial communities from Petit-Saut dam, French Guiana - Lab288 P1 | ecosystem: Host-associated > Arthropoda: Insects > Digestive system > Gut ... | reverse complement strand
TGGCGGACGCTTGTGAGTGCGGTAATGAACCTTCGGGTTCCGTGAAATGCAGGGAATTTCTTGACTAGCTGCAAACCAGTTAGCTTCTCAAGAAGGACTCTGCACCATGGAGTAAGTAAGTAAAGACTAAATTTACATATAGATAACCAAGATAATGACCGAGTCCGGTGACCGCGCGCTCTATGACGTGGGTCTGCAGCCGCTTGTTTGCTGGGATTGCTGCTTCGAAACCCGCCGTGTGCATGGATGTCTATCCCTTGTGAGTGTTATGTGTTGTCTGGTATAGGTCTCTGCTACAGGCCGATTACTCGCCCAAAGGAGTCACACTGAGCGCGATGTGTTTGAGTGTGATCACCTAACCTCAACTAAGAGGAGACGTAAGTGCACTAGGGCTGTTATGGCATGAGAAAAAAAATTACTTTAATTAACATTTTTGTTTGAGACAGGTAATCAGGATATGGACTCAGATTAATGGAAACTGTGGCTAGGTTCATGCAAAACGCAGATTTCATAAAAAAAGTTATATAAAAACAAAACATAAATGCTTAGGATTTGATTTTAACAACGTAATTCGTTTGTATACTTACATATACTAATTTCAACTAATAATCCTTTAATATTGAAGGTCCTGTTGCACGGTAAACACTGACAGTGCCCATTACAAGGGAATATTCAACCTGTATTACTGGATCATACATAACATACTTTTGCACTGAGATGTTCCGGAAGGAGTCAGCCATTATAAATATATTGTCGAGCCAAACCCCAGACTTATTTTTAAGGTTAAAGCAAGTTTCTATATGAAGACTGCTATGATAAAAGGAGATTAATATAGCTGTCGTTAGGCAGAATAATAATGGCATAGGTGTAACTGGAACACATGTCGTTGTTCTTCGAAAATCCATACGAATTTGCTTAAATGATACATAGGACAAAATACATAATATATGTGAGAATTTTCTAGCTTTTAATAAAAATCTGATATGACAGTTATATATGTAAAATATTTTAGTTCCAACACGGAAGAAAACACAGAGCATATCAGTTGTGGTTTTAATTTGGCGAATGATATTAAGGAAAAATGTCTTTACTTTTGAGAACCATCTGAGCATCAGTGAGCGAAACGTCTATATGCTTAACCTTGAAAGAGGTGGTCGACACAATTACTGTTGTCCATTAAAAGTTAAATGTTCAGTTACATGACTCAATGTTAAGGGATTAAGTATTGCCAATATGGCCACTATTTGAAACAAATAAATTTAAATTAATTTGAAATGTGTTCGTCCAGCAGATGAACATTTATTAAAATCTTTCTGGCTGTCTTTTCTCCCTCTCCATGACCACGGTGTGACGTGAAACCTAATAATATAAAATTAATTTTAATTTATGTTAGTAATTAATTTTTCTCCTAAAGAAATAATCATGCTTTTAAGCTTTTTGTGTCAACAGCATAGGAGAATTACATTTTATAGACTTATAAAGTGCCTAACTCAATAAACTGTTAAAACTAAAGTTTTGTCAGATATGTCACCCCGTTAAATCCGTTAAAAATTACCTGGTACCAAATTACGCCGCATCACGTCCCAGAAAGCTGCAGTCTTTTGTATTCAACGCAGCGAGAACTTTAAAATTCATACAAAGTTTCGGAGTTGTAACGTACTTTTAAGCCTTTAAAGATGAGTCAGAACCAGAGTCACATTACAACTGGCGGTCGGCCAGCTTGTCCGTCCTGCTATCTAGCCCCACCTGGGGCTCGCGACCAGATTTTCCAACCCTTGACGGGAAGGTAAGTTTGTCCTACGTCAAGGGTCACAGTCTGGGACTGTGATTGTAATAGGCTATATATTTGCTATATATATATATATATATGAATATTTACATAGAGTGTAAATAATTATAAAACAGTCTAAAATTTATATTTACATATATATATATATCCCCCAGCCCATGTCCCCTACAGAAAATAATGCCTTAGCTATCCAAGGCTGAAGTATAACAGCACTGAGACATTTTAATCGTTGTACGCATGACCGCCGCTAAGTTTAAGCATCTTTTAATGAATGTGATGAAGTTTCGCTTTGTCCAATGTTGCGATAATTTTCATTTTCGTGATGTAGTTTGACTTCTGCTTGCTGCGTGCATAATTTTGTAATAAAACCACATAGGTATGGAATTTTGAAAACTAAATGTAATTCGCTGGTCGATATGCGCTTTGTAAACTTGCCAATATAAAGTAGAACCTTGTTGTATTAGTTAGTAAAAAACCGTTAATGAAACTTTATTTTTAGTAATTTTTACAACATTTTGCAACCATAAAGGGCCATCATCAGGCTAATACTTGATAAAAAAAACTAAAAAAATATACAATTGCATTTGCTAAAATGACAACCCGCTTCTCTTACAATTATGTTGGGTTTCGAAGGCGCTTCCCTGTCAAAAAGTTCGACGTCTGTTTAAAGACCAAGAACAAAACATATTTGAAGACCCGGTCCGTACCGCGCAGTAAACATTTTTATCGCAGTTGTAAAAACCAATCAGTTGGTGTTATACAGGACAAAATTTGTTGTTTGTTCTCAGATAAATACAAAATACTGTGATGGCAGAAAGTACAGTTTTTAAAATTAAACCTGTTGGTCCATCCAGTAACCGACGGGCTTTAAGAGGTAAAACGTGAGATTAGAATTTCTTATGGTTTTTGGAAGTGATGCTATGTAGTCTGGTGGTGTACCGACGTTTCAAAAGACGCTTCCGCCTCTATTATCAAAGTATAGGATTTGCTCATCTATCACTTTGGCGAAAGCTGCAATTTTATTTAAACTTCTGTATTCCAGAGTACACGGTATCACATTCCAGCAGACTACCTCCTTCACGCTACAAGTACGTTTATGGAGCACGAAGAAGTCGTAAAACTCTTCTTGGATCTTGGACGTCAGTAGTCAGGTTAGGCTACAAACGGAGGAAGTTCCTCCCGTATTTTATGCTTCCCGCGGGACATATCTCACACAACCTAGCAGCTTCTGCAGCAGCCAAGTGGGCGACAAATCTTAGTCGTGTGTGCGCTGAAATGTTGGCCACTTCCTGGTCACTCTAAGAGCCCCTTTTATCCTCCACTTATCTCAAAGTGCGAGCAAGAAGTGGTGAACCAAAAAGAGGGAAACGATGTTACAGTGGAAGAAAAGTGGAAGATGATAGCAAAAGAAAAACTACCAGCGTTATTATCATCAGTTGAAGGAATGGGAACTTATTTTTACCTTCGAACAGAAGTTTCACAATCAAGATAAAACTTTTTATGGCAGTTTTTACAACAGCAATTTCGTACTGAAAATGCTTGCGTGAATCGTCTAGTATCGTTTTCCAGCGCTATAACAATTTATTTTGTAAACCATTAAATACTAATAGTACTCTACATTTATTGGGGGCAACATTGAACAATTGTCAAAATAAATGTTTTCCGAATGTAAAAAAAAAACCTGAAATTCAGTGAGCTAGATCTCTGTTCTATTAGCAAATTATGGCAGGGCAAAAGAAATTTTAACAATACACAGAATTCATTCCATAAAATGAAACTGCTATAACTTAAATAGTGTGTCCACCACACAAGTTACTTCACAGACAGAATGGACACAAATAGTAAAATTTAAAATTAGCCGACCGTCCTCCAACACTACGGACGTAGTGCTGGAGAATTAATTTAATTCACTCAGCATTTTAAAGAGACGGAGAACGATAATGGAAGAGAAAGATGATGGAAGTGAAGGAGGGAATCATGAAGACGACAGGTAGTTAGCTGCTGGGAGGGCGGGTGCGTAAGAACCTGTATTCCTTATTTCCGTGACCCGATTAAAAGAAGTGATTATAAATTATAACGAATATTTTATGAATCTTCCAGAAAAAATATAACAATTGAAATAAATATACTATTATCACCTTTACACCTTATGTTTTCACACCTTGATATTAACCAGAATATGATTTAGACATAAAATAATTTACGAAAAAATATTTTTAATAATAAGATATATTCATTCAAATTTTCACACCCGAAACGCATTGTAACATTAAGATGTCCTGAACAAGAATTCGGTTATTAAATTACTGAGTGATTTTTATCATTAGTAAGGGGACAGTATTTATTACGATTAAGGCCACGCAAAAACACTTCTGAGAATTAAAAAAACTGGCGGACATGTGTTTGGAGAGTCAAATACTGGAATATGTTTCTACACTCCTCATTTGATGTATTAGTTGTTCTCAGAAATATATTGCACCTACATCAGTGCAAATACGACTTATATCTTACTTCAGAATAGGTCCTATCTCTTATTACCAAAACTCCACAACACATTGGTGTTTTCTACTTTTAAACAAAAGACGTAGTCATGTTATTCTTAGACTTTTCGGTCCATGTTTGACGGTGTAAGAAGTAAAACCCACGTACGTGTGTACAAAGGTTTACGTACCTATTCGGCTAAAATTACCTTCGTTTCAGAACTTCTGATCTAGAGGAATGCGCGTAGGCATTACCGTTTGAATTACAGTAGGTTTTTTTTAGCAGTAAGCCCTTACAATAGCACGAAAGCATACAAAGAGCATTGCGACAAGATCTAGAACGAACGCACAGGTTTTCGTCACCGGAGACAAGAGACTCTGAAGTTCTGGTTACGGAACTGAACTTCTAACCACGAGGTAAGCCACACAATTTTAAATTACGACGCATGTACACCTGAACGCCGTTAAGGTACGTAAAGTGACACCAAGAGGCAGCATCCTTATGTTGTCTTTCTTCTTGAACCAATTTCAGGTTTAATATTAACTCTACGTCTACATTTGTATTTCCTAAGTGTGTATTAAATTACATTATTTGTTTGAAGATCACTAATGCGAATGTACAGTCCATTTCTTAGCACTTTTCAAGGAATTATGTCTACAAACATTCCTACAAAAGTTTTCTGTCAGAACGTGAGATACTGCCTGCACATAAACATGTGAGCTGATGTATTTGGAAACCAACTTAATACCATATATATATTTGCAGGATGGCTGAAGAAACAGACTTCAATTTACGTTTGGTGCGATAACTAAGTCGATATTAAGAATACTGCGAAGAATTATTGATGAAATATTATTACAAGATTTGTAAACATTAATTACCGCAAAAAGGGCTCTAACTGGTTAAAAATTTAGGATTGGTCCAGAGATACATGTAGAGTATCCTCAAAAGACAATTTTTTAAATTCAATATATTCGTGGAGTATTTTACGACGTCGGGACAGACGTCAGGGTCGAATTACAGGATTTTAAAAAATGCTGAACAAGAAATTAAATATAAAGAAGTAGCCTTGCCTGAGGGAGGCAATAGGCCGCCAACTGGCCTGGTGCGACTGACAGCGGAGGATCAATCCAGGAAACTCTCAAACACAGGCAAGGGACTGAGCGTTGCATTAATACGTTCGTAAAAGAACACCTGTATAAAACTTAACAAAAATATTCAATTATTATAACAACCACTGCACAAAAAACGCTCCGACATGTTTCGGTCCTAAGACCATCATCAGGCAGCTATATATTCCTTGCTAAAGTCACAGGTTAATTTCGTTGTACAAGTTGGGTGTTTTGGCAGCATGCCGTGTTGTGTAATATTATGTTACGAAGAGTGTCCTGCTACGGATGTGCATTCTGTGCTTCGTTACGTACGCAACGAAGCACAGAATGCACATCCGTAGCAGGACACTCTTCGCAACATAACATTACACAACACGGCATGCTGCCAAAACACTCAACTTGTACAACGAAATTAATCTGTGACTATTTCTAGTGTGACTTTAGTAAGGCATATACAGCTCCCTGATGATGGTCTTAGGACCGAAATACGTCGGAGCATTTTTTAATATTTTAATGTGTAAATTTTATATATGTGCAGTGGTTGGTGTGATAATTGAGTAACTCAACAACATGCACGGTGTAAAAATAAAAATTAACAAAAATAATTCAGATCGTGAAAGCTCGTTACTTCAACTTAACCCTTTAAGGACGAAAGTGTGTCTGTTTGATTTAAAGACCAAGTTCGTACCGCGAAGAAAACACTCTCTGCCACGGTTATAAAAACATATAAGGTATTGATGTATAGAGAAAAAGTCGCTGTTTGTTCTGAGATCCACGCAAAACACATAAATTCATTGTGGACAGAACAAAGAATTTCTGAATGTTAAAGTTGGTGGTACATAAAGTAAGTCTTATGCTTTCAAAAGGTAATATAGTTGAAATAAATTTGTACGATATTATCGCACTGGCCCAGAATACGTAATTTGAAAATCGCCGCTCTGATTTACTACCAAGGAAATGTAAATAAGGAACTTGCTCTAAAATTTTCAAATTTTTTTCCATTTATTCGTGACGCAAGTACTCACAATTTCACTGAAAGCCAAGATGATGACGTCACAGCGCACACAAATGAAGTTGTCAGAAACAATCAGCTTCTCTTAAGCAGTGTTTGGCTTTACGAACGCTAAATTTATATGAGGGATTTCTACGTAGCAGTCGAGCGTGACAAAACATCGAGGCACATTGGGTGGCTCTCCTGTTCTGTAGTCGTGGTGTCTCTTGTTCAAACCAGCTATTTTGACCGAGTGCCTTCGTGGTTTTCGTCAACAGCTTAAAGTAACTGCGGAGTTAGCACTTCAAATAAGTCACAATTATATTCTCACTCATGTTTTCAGAAGTAGTACTCACTCACATGTAATTATAAACAGAAACACTGAAAGTGTCTTCATGTAGACCAAGAAAATTATGCGTGATATCTGATAGATGAATAAAATATGCCAGGAAAATGTATATTTTCACATTTAAGATTTTTGTATTTTACTTCGAATCATCACGCACCAAACTCAAGCAATCAATTCGCATTATGACGTTCTCATATTGCTGCAGGAGGAAATCGAAATCCCCACAATGTTACAATATATCGAATGGTAAATGTTAATGACGTTTCAAAGGAGTAAACTGCCTTCATCTTGAAGTAAAAAAGCTAATTGCTTGACACTGAAGTTGAAGGAAAACAACTTTTTCCAAAGATCAGAAAATGTCATCTGAGAAAAAAGTTAGTTATAGGAAATTTAAATTTTGTAAAAAAAGGAAAACAAATGTCTGCTGTAAGACAAGTAATGACGTATAAATACATATAAAGATACACGATGAAACAAACAAACTAAAAAATAATTAGGAGCTAAAAGTAACTCCACGAAACAAAGTTCTTGTTGAGAAGATATTGAATTACTTTTGTGATCAAGAACTACAGCTAGTTCTGTTAGAAATCGAAGGTTCATTACCAAGATCAGAATGGCCGCCATTACAGATGAATAAATATAGAATAAAACCTTGTATCTTCCTTTACCAAAAATGACAATAATTATTCTTATGCTGTTAACAAGATGGGCTGGTTTTCATTGAAGATTAGAATAATGTAACTTTCTTAGCAAGAGCAGGTGGTATTTAGGCCATTACGTGAATCATAAACCGCAAGTGGATTTAAACTTTCTCTCCTGAAGTTGTCACTTTGTAATGGAAATTAGATTTAAAACTTGAACGGATAATTTAACAATTTAATGCAATATTTTCATTATGGAAGTGTAAGAAGTTACTTCCATCATCTGCATCCTTTGTACTTAACTCTCACGTTTTCCATCACTGACGTCACTTTGACGTCAAACTACGCTCCGCGAAAAAAACAAAATAATAAGATTAAAATTTTCAAGCAAAAATTCCCAAACTATCTAATTCGCGTATTTGCAATCAGTAACAAACGATTAGCCTGATAAATATATTCAAAAAGTCTCCAAATCCAATTTCGGCTTGGTCCAAAAATCATGAACTGATATTTCTTTGAATCTCCTCATTCCCTCCCAGACTAATGCCAGCACAGTTGCTTGGGACAGATCACAAAAGTTTCCTTCAGTTTTACGGTAATTACGAGATATAACTCTCTGAGCGCTTTGAGTGCGAATATTAACATTTTCTTGGAGGGAAAGTCATGCGGCTTGCATTCTGTTAGAAATTTTCGGCTTTTTACCAAATTTCAGGGCATCAGGTTTCTTAAGACTGTATCTACCTCTCATATAATTCGACAGGCACAAAAATAAGATCGTTAAGTTTCTAGCTTCTGTTAACTCACTGTCACAACTTAACAAGGGTTATATTAATCATTTCTACCGAGACACAACACAAAGTATTCTATTTATTATTCTGCAGGTTCACTCTATATGTTCCGGGTGTCAACCTCACCCATCATTAGGAATACACAAAACTGTAACTACATTCTCCGGTACTGGTCATAATTTTTGTGAAGCTACCTTCCTCCAACGCGGCCAAGCTAGCTTGTTCGCGTTGGAGGGAGGTAGCTGCACAGTATCGGAGGCCGTAATTACAGTTTTGTGTACTCCTGATGATGTGGTTGACACCCGAAACGTGTAGAGTGAACTTGCAGAATAATAAATAGACTGCTTTGTGTTGCATCTCGTTGGACAATTATGAATATAGATCAGCGATGCACAGAACCATAAACATAAAATTAAACAAGGTTAACTTTACAATAAACACGTTGAAATTTCAACTGAAATTCATTAAACAAATTTCCTCAAAACCCCTAAATAAAACTTCTCAAAAATTTCCTGACACTAAATTGGGAACTACAAATCCTATATGCATTAGGGTATATGGGCACATAGAGAACATTTCTGGGTAAAGACGAATACATGAACATAGACTCATTTCCCCTTTCCACAACTGAAATCTTCTGCTCCCTTTCGTGAATACTTGCTGACATAGAAAATGACAAATAAGAAAAATTTTCCTTTCATACATGAGAAAAGAATTTAATGCGACTGACGTATTGTTTGTACTAAATTTTACACAAATCTGACTAAAACACTGACGTATTACATAATGTAAATATTCTATTCCGTGCAAAATTTATCGTTACCAAACTGGAGAGTTTCACGAAATTTAAGGAGTACGGCGAAGGCAATATCCCCACTATCGTCTTCTTATCATAGATTATGTTAAACTCTCATACACGGCTTCAATGTTTACTACTGCAACACACATACACACTCGTAAATAAAGACCCCTAAGTTCACTGACCTAGCTTTTGGAACATGAAAAATACTTATAGATATTTATTATATCTAATGATGAGAAATGTCGCAACTACACAGAAAACTTCACTTTGCTAAGGTTTCTTTGGAAAATTTTCAGTTTCTTCTGAGACACAAACTCCTAAACACAACATATGGATAAAATAAAAAAAAATATTAAATGCTAAAATACATTTATATAGGGTAGAGCTGTTATTGTATTGAACGAATCTCCTCACTTTACCCTGAGTCATAATTCAGTCCATATCCTCCCATCGCGTTGCTTTCAGATCCATTCCAATAGTACTCTCCTAAATCTTATGTATACTGGACCGTGCATCATTGTGATAGTTGAAGAATAAGAGACCAACTTTATGTCACTAGTTATTAAGTTTTATTTCACTTCTTCTATGATCAACATGTTTCGGACATTAATACATCCATCATCAGGAGCCTGCGACTTTTCTATTGTATCGCCACATTGGTTGTGTGTTCTTGTTTCGATGTGTGTTGGAGTTTCGGTGTGGCTGGGCTGGGGTGGTCTCCGTGTAGCAGGCTGAAGCCTGCTACACGGCACCTCGGTGTCGAAACATGTAACAGTTAACATACGTCATAAATGGTTTATCACTGAGTACATATGTTAGATGTTATATTAATTGTAAGAAAATGTGCGGTAAGAATAACGTAATATTTGCTTTCTTCATGTTTTCCCAACCAAAGGATTTTACATTCCTGTTGTCAGACAATCATGTTATATGCACCTCCCACCACATATTCGTTTACCTGATAATCTTTATTGTGTTTGACGAAGAAAGCTCATAATTAATAATTTAAAAATTTAAGGAGGGAACATTAGCTAGAACTTATTTGTAGAATACATATATATATATACAGATAAACAAGAATAATAGAGCCGGTGTTGCTCTTGTATAATGGGATATATCGACATGTAAATACTGTAGCGTGTAAAAATATTGTGGTTTGCAACCCTTCTGGCGGTTTGTGTGATGTAAATGTCGGGCAGTAAATCGTAACTCCTTCTTTGGGGCTGGCCCCATTACTGTCTCTCTTGCACCAACCCGCGACTTTCGCCTGTGGTAACGGCGAGATTCGGTTTTCCAGGAGTAGGGCCCGCGTGTTGCGGGTACTCAATGCTCAGCAGCAGCTCCCTTGGGAGGTGTTCCCGAATTCCCGGCTTTACTCTGTGTGTCTGTGAAAGTTACCTCGGATGTAGAACTCAACTGCCTTCCACAAATAAACATGCGAACACGCGGTTTCTTTTCTTCCTGAGATCGACAACCAGAACGCCGTTTGCCAAGTTCCTCAAATTGATTCACAATCTGGATGAAAATTTCCATACAGCTGCCTGTACATCCGAACTTTTCACCCTCTTTCTCCAGAGGAGCTCATCATTAGATTCCCCAAAGATTAATCTAGAGCCCTTACTTTCACTTATCATTAATGTCTGGGAATGCCAGAGTGCGGGAATAACCAAACTAGATATTTTGTTAGCATACTCTAAAGAAACAAAAAATCCTACTTGTAGAAACAATCCCTCAGGAAGTCCCGAACTGGGGGAAGACACAAGCTAGTGATATTACACATTTATAGGAAAAAGTCTGTGCTCGTAGAAAACATATTAGTCTCTTTGATAGAGTAAGGGAAAAGCAAAAACTGCTAACATTCGAAACATTTTTAAAGGGATGCTAGTACTTACAAGGAGATGGATGAGGGGAAATTTAATAACCACACGGAGTTGCAGTACTTAAGTAATTAATATTACTAAGACGTATATACATAAACTCTTTAACACGTTCACTTCATTTCAGCTCGTCTTTGTTCCTTGTCCTGAGTAAAAGCATTACATTACGCAAAAAACAAGTGGCCATCAAACGCGTACGCAGCTCACGACATTTGGCTCAAGCCCCAAACGTAGGCACCTCATTGTGCAAACACACACACACACACATACATTCGAGCTTTCAGCCTGTAGTTCCGGTTGAATGCACGTGCCAAATTGAATTCAATTAATAAACTAAACAATGGTAATTAACTCTTAGTCCTGAGGATATGAATTTAGTTTTATTTATGGTGAAACAGCTGTTAATAATTCAACAGTACAATTAATTGAATTCGATTATATATAATTAAGCAGGAGGCTTGCTGTTCATACGCAACCTCACAAATTATCCAATGCCTTATAACGGAATATTGGCACTGTCGTGAAACGAATCTATTACTACAGCCATTGTAATGCACTGTCTTAACAATTATTGTAACAAATCTGAGAATCAGAACTAGAAGAGTGTTATTTCTGTTTTGTATTTGAGGTAATATATCATTTTTTGGCCAATATGTGTCATACTTGTGTTTAATTGTAGACAAATTTGCAGTGGGACAATAATCGGACCTACAAACATCTGCGTCTTAAAGACTTTGAAATTCTAAGGAAAATGGCTGATTATGTATGATACAATTGGATTTACACCCTTCTGACTCACAGGTCCAGTAATATAAGGGTTAACGGCTGTCATTGTATTGACTGAGACATACAGTAGCGTCTTCCGTGCCACGATATCTTCTAGCCCAGTATAATTTTGCTACATTTTTGGAAGAATTGGTTGCTTTCGACTACATTTACACTGAAGAAGAAGACAGCATGTTTCTGTGAACACTTTGACAAATTTATAACACACTACACGGCGTCATATCCAAGACTTCACCTATGCGATAAAGTAAAATTTCATATTTTTATCAAAGTTCCGTCAGACAGGTGTTTTCCCTATGAATTAAAAACTGTTAGAGGAAAACTAGGGTAAAGCTTGACAAAAAAAAGGATTCTGAAACACATTAACAAAGATCTCCACTCGTTATAGTCTCGATCTGCCAAACACAATTTAAAAAATTGGTTGCCTCACAGATCAAAATGCAGTTCGTGTGAGATATCGTCCCCCCCTCTTAACCCGAATTTTGGTAGTTGGAATTAAATGTTTTTAATAAGTATACTGCTTCCCTTTTCAGGGCAGAATTGGTATTGAAAATCAAAACTGTGCCGAATAATTTTATACTAGAGTATGGCTGCCCTAAGACAGTGCGCCATGCAGGAGGATAATTTAAAAAAAAACGCCGTTTCTTCTTATGTCAGTAGAAACGAAGAGGCTGGGAGTTGGTTTTACAATTTGTCTGGAAGTTCTGCACTATAAAGTTTGTATAACTGCCTTATGGATTTTTCTCCGTCCCATCTACATTCCCCTTACATTCTTTCCGTGTTTTCTCTTCTGATCTGACATCCACTTCGAAATTTTCTACTGTAGCACGTCCTGCGTTGAGCCTTTGTTTTTCTTTCCTATCCGCAGACTTTCACATGTGGAAAAGAAGATTTGAGTACGGCTAAAAGGTGAAGTGCGATTCAAGAGGTAGAAAGTTTTTAATACTTTAACCCGTAAATCCAGAGCTGGCAAAATATTTTATCAAAAAAGCAATTCATGTATGATTAAAAAATTCAAATTTTCAACTCGTAAGTTAGTGGTTTTGACACCCATATCCGAGGACAGAGCAGCTGGTGTATTGAATAGTTTCGGGGTTTTTGTAATTCGATTCCCGACAGTGACAAGGGTTTTAATCTTCTACAAAATAATCACACCGTCTCTGTGACCCACTCTGCTGGTCATTCAAAACCTGTAGGGGCTTCTTTCTCCAGGAATAAAACACCCGGAACGTGAATCTCACCGTTAAACTCCATCTAGTACAAAGTCATGAGTACAGCTACAATTCCAACACACATGCCTTCATATCGTGCACAGATAACTTTAAATTTCATAAAATAACACATATTGACAATTCATTATATTAAATTCCGTGTAGGCAGTGACGTCATATCGTCTCTAGAATATTATACCGCTGTGAAAATGTAAACAGTTTGCAGCTTCTGCCTATTGCTGCGCCCCGCAAGGTTTTAAAGTACACTGAAATGACAGCAGTTTAGTAAGGATCGCTGTTGAATCAAGAGCAAAGCTGCTCCCATCCTTACTTAAGCACGAAGCTATGGAGACTTTCGGGAGCAGAGGTAAAGTTCCACTGTTTCTTAACTTTGGTACTAGATGGAAGCGAATGCGTCATGCCACTGCAACGGTACCACCGGGAAGAACTCACGTTAGACACTGAGTTGAAGGCTCGGACTGTCTCAAAGCCGGTCTGGGCCTTTTGTATAAGAGAAAATCTCGAACTGGGAATCGAACCACTATAAATGCTCGTCCAGTCCGTAGTCCAGCCACTGTTCTAACTGAGACATTACGACTTCTAAATAAATTAATTGCTGCTTGGTATTAATTTTGCAATGTACGATCAAAAATTCCCTTGAATCCAGTACTGAATTTATCAATTTTTATGGATGTACAACACTACACGGTGCTTTTGACGGAAATGACCAAATTAATCACCAGAAACACAGGAGCTGACAGTTATACAGCAATGAAAATAATGACTTGCTACAAATCCAGATGGAAAGCTGCCATCCAATCAAAAGACTGGAGGATAAGAAGAAGAACCGAATTAAACAAATATGTATTTATACCGAAGAGGAACAAAGTGATACATTTAGAACATTTCTCAAACAAGTACCTCATTAATTTATATAAATATGAATTTTTCTTAGCAGTGTAGGGACGAATGGACATGAAGAGTCAAGGGGTTCGTGCGTTCTTGTGGAGAAAATTCTTAGAAACCGTCCGTTTGTAAGACTGCGCTTAATATGAGTACATATCGTTAAGACGTGTCTTGGAAAGTGAGGCAATACTGATACAAAATACGTCACCTGCTTATCGTGAAGTCTATAAAACTTTGTGTTGCGTTTAGTTAGTCATTTTTTGCCTACTCAATTTACGTAATCACAGAGCAGTCTCGCTAAATTAAATCCCCCTACTTAATTTTTTAAATTTCCATATGCTATATCACAGGCAGAATGCATTTCAAAAGCATTGGCGATAAGCGATGTTCTTTGTCGGACGAACCAGAGCAGACGGAACATCACAAAAGCAACGCTTACCGTTATCTGCAAGATCTGTAACTGACCGCACTGAATTACAATACCTATGGAAGGTAAGCAGAAGTCATCTACCCACACCTGCTTGTCTTAAAAAGCACTGAAACTGTCTCTTTCAAAAATAATTTTCAGAATCAATTTTATTAATGTTATCAGACTGCAAAAGAGCGGCTGGTTGAAAGTTTTCGTTGGGTTTCCAATCAAGTTAATGGGTGTGGCTTGTGCTCGGTACATGCCCTTGACATTCAGAGACCATGCGTGAGGTTGGATATCAAGTATTTCTGGTCGGTCTTGACGCAGAGCAGAGCCAAAGTGAACATAGCTATGTTTGCATTATGATGTATGCTACTCTCTTTCTTGCGTAATCTCCGACTTCCGCCGGGGTTTGAATGAGATTTTCGCTCTTCTTGGATGTTACCAGTGTAGACTGATAGTTATTTACCGCCGTTTCGGCACCGCCTATCGCTTCCGTCTTGAAAGGGCAGCGGTACCAATAGGGTGTCCCGAAACTTCGGAAAATAACTACCAATCTGAAGAACGAAGATGTCATGCCTTCTTTCTCCTTCTTTCTTATTCGAAGTATTCATTCAATGTAGGTGTCCGAATTTGTGCCCTGATGATACTGACTATTCTAACTTCTCATCACTAGTACAGTCTGGCTTATCGATCAAATAAATAACAAAAGAATTCTAATAACTTTATAAGGTGTTACTTGTGATAATGGAGACTATTATCAAACACGTCGTTGCAACACGCACATAAAATCACAGACTACTGAAGGTAGACACTGGAATAAAAACTGCAGAAAACAGAGTTTAGGAACAATACGAGCTTGATAGAGTATTTCGATCGCACACACGGTTACGAGCGAAGCAGCTAAGCTTAGAACGTCATAACGTATAACGTTAATAACGAAAAGGAGAAAAAAATAACGTATTACTTTTGATACTACTGTCACAATAATTATCACCACCATTACCACACTGCAATTATCATCCTTCACTCAGCATCAAAGAGAAAACGAGCAGCTATAATTTATTTACGCACTTAACGGACAGTATTACTTTCAGATGCGAGATTGAAGGTTAAGGGCAGGGAGTATTAACACTGAAATCTTCTGCGATTTGACACTACGTAATTTTGTAGACAGATTGTCTACATCGTCGATTCAGGTGGCTGTACTTAGGTTCCTCTGTTAAGTGGGTAAAGGGCTACTAGACCACATGTTACTCTAAACCATAATTACACAATATGAATAACGACAGGTGTTGATGTACGCTAGCCTACCTACTGGTATAAAAAGCATAAATAAAAGAGTATTGTGGAACTGTTTGGAAAACAGAACTCTTCTGTAAGAAGGGAAGAGACTGCATCACGCAGCGTAAGTGAGAAGATAGTAGTAAAATAAATATTAAAGAAGTAAGATTGTATAGTGTGGATTGAAGTCATCTGGCTCAGATCTTGTGAAATTATAATGATCTTTCAGTCCCATAAACGCAGGAATTTTCTGGTTTACTTACCTGATAAATTACTGGTTTCTGTATAAAATTTCTCCTGCATGAATCGAGTTAACGAGTTAGCGAGTCAGTCGTGTAGTTTTTCAGTATATAGTATTATCAATCATTGGTGCAAGACGTTGTGACACCTCATACTGAGAGAACATTAAGCATCACCGACTGCGGATTCCAGTGGCCGTTTGGTCTAAAGCGAAGGTCTGCAGCCGCTGGCTTGATGGAAATGTGGGTTCGAGTCCCGCCGGGGGCATGGATGTCTGTCTGTTATGAGTGTTGTGTGTTGTCAGGTAGGGGTCTCTGAGTCGGGCTAATCACTCGTCCAGAGGAGTACTACCGAGTGCGTGTGTGTCTGAGTGTGAACGTGAAACCTTGATAATGAGGAGGCCCTGGCCCTCTAGGTGTTGTTCTGTTATGAAAAAAATTTCCTATTTAGTTACAGTTGTTCTGAAACTTATGTTGATTCTCTAGCGTTTTAAACCTGTAGCACTATCACGTTATCACTGTTTTTCCATACTTTTGTGCAAATTAAAATGTTTTTTAATACTAAAGTGTCCTTAATTCCATTTCCCTCCTTCCTTTCTATATACTCCCACAGCTGCAAATGTCTAGTTCAGCACTTGCTTTCCGACTGGAGTTTGTATTAGTTCCAGACTGACGCGACGTCCCTGGGGAACGTAATGCAAGCCACCGTGACTAATAACCTTTTTACTTCATCCCACACTCAGTGCCCACTTCAGGGAATGCAACGTGTACTGCAGAATGTCTTTGTCATTTAGCGTTAAAGATGTTCTCTTTCGGTACAATTATCTTGACGGAAAGAATCGGACAAAGGAAACTGCGCACTACTTATAAATCATTAAAATTTCAGAACGTTGACTTAAAACGGATCACACTTCAGCGTACAAATAGCAAAATATTAAGAGACACAATACAACATTCATTCTAAAGACAAACGATATAAATATAGGATATTGTGTGGTTTGATTGTGGTTTAATTTTCAATTGAGGGCGAATTAAATATCTGAACTGAAATTCCTCTTCCTGAATACACCTCTATCTTCATTCTGCTGAAATTCCAAATGAGCTCCGTGTCTTCAAAATTCCTATACAATAACCATAGCAACTCCTGCAGTTTAGATGACTTTATTGAGTGATATAAGAATGAATGGTCTTGTAGCACGCATTCTTACCTTCCTTTGTAAAAATATTATTTCGGCTGCACAAAACGTGCATTCATTTCATTTCTACTGTATTCATATTTGTACACATATTTTCTGTAGTTTCCGGAAATAGCCAGTGAACATTTGTGTTACGAAACTTTTTAAAACAATAGTCAAAAATTCTGTTTTTCTCTCTCACTGTTATTACAGCAATTTTACAAGCTTGTTAATTTTTAATCCAGAAACAATCCTTCTTTCTTTCTGGGAATAGTGCGATATATGATTTGGGAAAATGCTGCTCATTTTAAACACTACAGCAATAATCACTTATTTACAGTTACTGAAGTGTTATGAGCCAAGTTCATGGAGTGCGATATTTCCATTATAAATAGAACATGAAATTAGAAACAAAACTCCATTATAAGAGGAGATCAGAACGTCATTTAACACACAAGGCATAAAACTGTATCTAATTGTCTTTACAGTACAGAGTGGACATTGATCCTTTGACGACTGGCGTGCGTTTGTATTATACATAAAAGTGCAAACCCCACATTTTGTACATGAAAACCAATTAGTTGATATTGTGTACGAAAATTTTCGTAGTTTATGTTTGAGATCGCAAGAAACACACACATGACGGTAAACGGTACATCTCCACTTCAATCGGCTAAATAATGTACAAGCATACTTCAATATTAATTAACAGAATTACGTTTTGTAACAAAAAAGCTAAAACACAGTTACAAATGCATTTCTTCGAAACACGTATTCGTGTATCGACACCGCGACAGGAAGCTGCACTTTAGTCAGACCTACTCTTTTATGTTGTAAGGAGGGGAGATGTTAGCAGACAAACAGAAGCATTTCGAATAATACAGAGAAGTCAGCAACTTTGACAGTACTTCCAATAATCTAAATGTCAACTACAGTGTGTGCAAACGTAACAGGAGCGTCAATCACTCTTATGATTGAACCCAAGTCGCAATATTCTTCACCATCTGTGAAGCATTCCCGTCCTTCGCGGAGTCCCACTGAATGTCAGCACTTCTGTACGGAAGGCTGTTTTGACGGCAAGCACATGCTATGTGCCGATAAGAGTGAAACAGCTTGTGAGAATATTACACAAAATTGTTTGTAGGTGTCTCAGATTGTATTAGCGACTGAAGCTACATAGTCCTGAGAAATGCTATAATATACTGAACGATACTCAGAGAGAAGGATATAAACTCAGGTACTAAATAAAATATCATAGAGACTTCTTCGAAGGCAGAGTGTATGTTACCTGCGAAAATGAATAAATTTATGCACATTTTTTTACGTTTTATTGATCATGCATCTCAGTATATTTATCTCAGTATTTAACCAACTTGATGCACAAAATTTGTTTCACAATAAGTTTTATTTCATGCCTCTACATGTTTCGAGCATATGTGCTCAAAACATGGAGAGGCATGAAATAAAACTTATTGTGAAACAAATTTTGTGCATCAAGTTGGTTAAATACTGAGATAAATTTATGCACATGTTTCAATTCTGTCGTTGTTTGGTCTTGACTACTACACGT
>Ga0123352_10006061_pt1 | contig 18411 bp, 16 predicted proteins | sample TergutLab28metaG_FD_89700 | JGI IMG/M metagenome (GOLD analysis project Ga0123352, IMG submission 89700) | Labiotermes labralis P1 segment gut microbial communities from Petit-Saut dam, French Guiana - Lab288 P1 | ecosystem: Host-associated > Arthropoda: Insects > Digestive system > Gut ... | reverse complement strand
CGTTATACTGGCGTTCGTTACAGCGACATTTTACCGTATAAGAGTGTTTGTGTAGCCAGGATACACCACTGGTGATATACAGAGTATGTATCTGTATTTCATCATCCTTTATATTCTATTTAAAGATTTGTATTAAGATTTTTGTGATTTTTTAACCTTTTAAAATTTAAATTCAACTCAATTTTTCAGATTTATCATTCAATTATATGTGAAAAATATTTTACTAATTCTAAATGTTTGTATGCTAACTGTACCCCCTCTTAACTAATATAAATACAGGATAATAACTTTTAACCTTTTGATTTATTAATATCACACACTGATATTGAAATTAAGTTGCTTTATGACTACCACTTACTATTTACCAAAAAAAAAAAATGGTTAAGTTTTAACACCTAACATTTCCTTTTTGAAATGATATTCCCTTTTAGGATGGCTATTCTCAATAATCACAACATGTCAAAGTAACAATCTTATATATGTCAACTAGTGCAAAAGGTCAGTACTAAATATACATAATACATATTGAAAGGAAATGTATAATGTCAACATGCGAATAAAATTAATGACTCAAAAATGTGAAGAATCTGCAAAGCAAACTGTTTGCAAATGTTGCTTCTTGTTTGTACCCTGAAACAAAAATAAAACCATAATGACACTTATTATTATTAAGACAATTTCCTGAATGTATAGTGATGAATGTACAGTGCCAGGCCTTGTATCACTGACATAACGTATGCAAACTGCGTAATCTGTACTAGATTTTTCCATTAAACCTTCAAGTATGAACTTGCATTACCATTTGATGAAATTCAGCATGGGAACTTCTCAATAAAATCTGAGACTCTCAGCCCATGACTGACATAACAGGTTGCCCATATACTTTGGAATTAAAATATTGCTCATTTTGTATACAGGATACAAAAATGCTTCTTACACAACCTCTATAACCAATAAAATTAACAATCCTCAAGAAAACAACTTTGGAGACCTAGGTATACTTGGAGATATTACTACAACAGATCTTAAAGAAATGGGATGTAAAGGAGAAGACTGAATATGTCTGTCCGACAATATCGACAGAGCTTAGCCTCTTGTGAATGTGGTAATGGGACCTTTGGGGTCTATACATGGTGGGGAACAACTTGAGTAGCTAAGCAGCTACCAACTTTTCAAGAATGTCCATGCAATTTGATAGCTGAATAGGTATTGTGCATTATGATGCAAGCTGTCAGGTTCATGGTCCATCAAACAGACAGTAACTGCTCGTTACAAAGCTACAAATCTCAAGAACAGTCCACATGCAACATAAAACATTCAGATTATTGCTCTTTAACACATGTGTAATGCTAGGCCAATGGACACATTGTTAAACACAATTCAAGAAATTATCTTCCCTTTCATACAAAGTCTGTATTTTACCTTTTTGTTCTTAATAATCCTTGTAAGTGGACTAGCTCCAAATACCAGCTTTCCATCATCCACATAACCAGAATCTTCAATACCCTGTCTCAGCAGGCTTCTGCAATCCGTGTAGTGTGGTTTTGTTTCAAAGCCAAGACTAGCCACATACTTGAGGTATTGGCCCAACACAGCTGAAATGACAGATCAGGCATCAATGAAAGTTGACTCAGACCACCAGTCAGAACAAATTCCATTCACAAGACATTGGGAGAAACCAGCAAAACACTTTGTCATTATTTTGTATCTTCCTATTTACAGTCACATAACAAACACTATGTTAAAGAATACTGTATCTTATTATGTATTGCATTTACAAGACATCACTTACTGTTACTATTTACCAGTCAGAGTCTGTGGGCAAATAAACATTATGACAGAAAAAATATTAATCGATCAACTTGAATACATTTCCACTTTTCTCATTAGTTTACAAATATTATTCTCTCTACCTGGGCTCTACAGCTTTCATAATGTGAATGTTTTTATCTGGATACATGTATCATGAGCTAATGAACAATACTCTGTAACTGCAATGGTTACATTACACTAAACAGTATGAGAGACTGATTACACTGGGTTAACTTGAAAGAATTGGAGAGAATGGTGAAGGTATTATCCCCGAATTTTATCGAAAGAGGTGAGGAAAACCTCACTGAAGTTATCTGGCGTCCGAGTTAAGAATCAAACTGGGCATCTCTAAGTTACAAGTCAAAAGCACTACAAATTGAGCTGGCCGGCTTTTTAGTTTTACCTGCGTGAAGAACCAATCATAAGAACATTCCCAAGACAGAGCAAAAAGACCCAAGAAATTACGACAAAGCACTAATACCTTAATAATGATACAAAGACCTGACTATTACAAAACTGAACTTGATTACCACTACACACATTTTGGTAAAGATGGAAAGAGTACCAGTACAATACTTCTCAAACTGCAATATACATCATCATTCTCGGAGGAAGGTTATGAGATATGAACCCTGAATCATGTGTTATACTAGTTCACAATAAACTATTTATAGCTAAACTCACCTGGTGGTTCTGAATTAGGAAAGCACCGGCGCATGAGCATAGGAATGTTAGACATGAAGTTCTTCTTTTGAATATGGACATACTCTGGATCAGGAGGGTTGTTTTCCCATGGCAACTTGCCACACAGCCACTGTAGCATGTTATAGCCAAGGATTTCTAGGTCCCCTCGTCTAGAATGCGCTGCAATACACAGGCATGTTGTATATTACTTGAGAAGCAGTTAAAACAAGAACCTCCATACACTTCTCTACACCAGTGCATCCCAAACATCTGCTGCTATGGAGACTTCTTAACTCCATCCGCGTTATGTGTGTGTGTGTGTATGTATATATATGAGAGAGAGAGAGGGAGAGAGAGAGAGAGAGAGAAAGAAGTGTAATAAAATGCAAATGTGGTGGATCATGTCCATGTTCATCTAGAATCAAACGAGAATTTAAATTAACACAATGAACCATAAAATATTTGACCTAAATTCATTGGTTTGAAACAAAAATCATTAAGACAAAGAATTTGCTCTGTGAACCACAACGTATTTACGAATGCTGTGAAGTTAAAATCCATCATTCCTGAAGGTATCCATTTCCCACACACAATATGAAAAGCCCTACTCACCACAGTCTGCAAACCACCATTCTATATCACATGATACCTTTAAATAGTCAAAGCTTGATGCAGCCCTGCATACCTGTGGAAATCTCATTTACTGTATTGTGCTTTGGAATCCTTTACCGAGAACAGACAATTAAATACACAGCAGTATACCTTAGAAACAATGGCTGTAATATTATAAAATATGGACTCCAGAAACTCAAAGCCCCCTTATTCAAACAAGAAAACATCTGATTATGCAACACACAAAACCCTTGTGTCAGGTTGTCCCAATGGAATCAACCTCAAAATCCCTTCCAAATGCAAGTAAAGCCTGCTGTATATTCTGCAGACCATCCCATCCCACCACAGGTACTTTTTGGGTTTCTTTTGACACAAGGATAAGAGGCTCATGTTGTAAACTGAAAAAATTGAAAATGGATACAAAAAATTTAAAACATCTATACAAACTTCAAAAAAGACACAACAAAGTTTAAAACTTTTATATTGATCAAACTAAACTGATGGCAGCGGAAGTCAATAATGTTCCATAAATAATTAGTTTGTACATGGTCCCGTTTCGCAGTCCTGCTACTTACAAAGTTCCCTGCTCTTATGCAACCAGACATTTCACATTCATAAACCAATTTAACTCCCCACTTATATTTGTTGTATAATTATTGACCTGCAAATGTACTCTAGCTTAGACTGCTACCTTCAACCAAAAACCTGGCTGATTTTTACTCTCAGGATATCCTCCTCGACTTACAGGCATCCACCACATACATAAATGGGGTGTTTGATGGGAAATATCATCTGTGCACTTCACAAGCCAAACGTTATACAGCAAATGTAAACAGGGGTGAGCCCTGATGATCACACCCATCCCTTTACACAAAGTACACCACATTTATGGGTATGGGTTGGAGAGTCCAATCTCAGTTCTGAAAGCTGCATGCCACATTCATATGTACATTTCACAGTCAACAGTACATCTAGCACTCACCACCTATGTGTGCATCCCTACTGGTATACTCTAAAGTACCATCATGTGCCTTGCGTTCGTCACACCGGTATTCCTTATGAACACCATTCTGATCCATATAGCGGCAGGCTAGACCAAAATCTAGTAGGTAAACAAAATTCTCAGTACCCTTACGATACCCAAGAAGCAAATTTGAGCCTTTTATGTCTGCATGGATGTAGCCACGGCTATGGATATATTCTAATGTGTCCAGCTGCAACAACAAAAGACAAGTGTTCAATACAAGAGGCATTTTCCTATACAAATATGCATAAAATGGTAGTGCATTGTTTTGTCCATATTTAATGCTCATTAATCATAAGAAACATCACATCAAAGTAAATAAGTGAATGATTCACTACTGTCTTTGAGGTCTGTGGCTCGTGACTGGATTATCCGAGGTGTACAAAAATATGCTACTCATCACATATAGTTAACACAAATTTCACATTTATCTAAATAAAAAAATTTAATCAACAGGACATTCTACAATAATGCACATAACATTGTTACAGTAGTGTAAATATTTTAGAGGGAAAGTCTATGTGCAATTACCCAGGAGTAAATTAAAAAAGGCATGTGGTTACAGTGACCACACAACAGACATTTCAAATATATCTTTAAAATTAACAAAAGGTGTGATTCCATAAGCTAAGTGCTGCAGTAATAAGATGATGTACTTACAATTATCAGTGAGGCAGTGGAGCATTCAATATGTGTAAACAGTACAAGTGTTTCCAAAAATAAGATATTATTTCTAATTTTGTACAGTATAAAATTCATCCACTTTCAAATATGAAACTGTAAGCAGTAATCTAATATACTTAAAAATGTAAACTCCCAGCATTTTGTAGTTGTTTCCTACCAACATATACAATAGGCATGGCTGTTAAAGTGATCCAAGTTCAGCACATTTTTAGAGATGCCACAAGCACATTGTCGAGCACTACCACCAAGCGACAGATACACCGCAAGGCACCTTGTTCATAACACAACAGATGCCAATCTTCAACTTTAAAGTAAAATCCATTCGTCAATGGGTTAGTTTCTTAATATGAGTGTCATTCATTCTCTAAAGTTTTAACCACTACACAGTGTGATACTAACAAGAAAAGCAACCAAATCCTAGGTAAAGAACACATACGTTTGTTAGTATGGTATATTAACAAATCATGCACGAAAATGTTAGTTATAATTAATGAAGGAAGAAAAGGCGTCTGTTTAAAACATACAATTTAGTATAATGATTTAAAACAGACTTTAAATACATTAAAGTGTGTAAAATTTGATAAAGTCAATAAAAAATTACACATGCACGCACACACACACAACCTGCAACTGAACAAAGAGTTAAGATATACACAGACTGAACATAAACAGCACCATACTGACAATACATGCCTATCTGAGGTTTTTTTTACCAATGAAGATTCTTAGTGCAGTGTTCAAGGTTATGACGCCACACAGTCTGATAGCTGTACAGGGCACTAAATGTCTGATAGGCATACACATCCTCCGTTCAACCCTCAAAATGTACCCTATCAGGATATATCATGGTATAACGAAGTATATCACAGTATCAGGTGGCTCATATTAAGTACAATTCAGATAACTAAAAGCATGATAGAATGATTTGTGTGTCCTTACCACTATTGCCTGCTCTCATGTATAACTTCACATATTACAGTTACACAGTATCAGCAAATTACTTTGTGTACACATACTTACAATTTGTATGCCTAGGTAGAGCACAGTCTTAAGTGGGAACCTTCTCCCATTCTGTAGGAACAATTTGCCGAGATCCTGACCAAATCTCTCTAGTACTAGAAAGCGATACTTTTCCCCTCTGTACACATGTGAGCCAGATCCTATGTAGGGGGATAATCCTACATGTTTCAATCTCCTTCCCTTCTTCCATTCATCAACTGAAAAACCAGATATACAAGCTTACCGTCTTACATAAAAAATTCCTTTCACTGCCCAAAAAGTCTCTGGATCAGTATGAACAGTATTCTCACAAAAATTTCTCAGTAAAATTGCTGGGCAACAAAAATAAGTCATAGATATTATCATCACATTCACTAATGTGTAACTATAAACAAGTCCAGTAAGGAATGAATACAGCTGCCATCTCCCCTCCCAGAACACAAGTTACTGTGAATGCAGAGCAAGAGACTCTGTAGATGAAACAAAAGCTGTAACACAAGTGACAAATGGTGGTCCTGGGGGAAGGCACCAAGATGGTAGGTAGCTGCTATTCAGACAGGTGGGAGAGAATGTGTCCATTCCTTTTCTGATCTGACTTTACTTCTTAGTAAATACTCCAAACATGGACACACGAGCAAAGGGTGGCCAGAAAAAGAAAATGTAAATCTCAGTTATGACTGTCTTCAAATGTGGTGAATCTGAGCCAAATCATGGCTATGAGGGCAAACAAACTGCCCTTGCAAGCACTTTGACACCAAAATGTGACCAAGCAGAGAAGTGGCATAAAAACAGATACGGAAGGAGCACAGTGTTGTCCCACCTGTACTGTCATACCATGGCTTAAACACGACAGTCAAGTCTGCATTTTAACTGCCTGATGGATGTAACACAAGTGTATGTGGTATGTTTAGAAATAAGCAACACACACAACTTTATACCTGTATGTTCCAGTGACACTGCTGTAAGGTTTAGGGAACCACCAAATCTTAAAACATCTGTACTTTGTCCTGCCACTTAAGCGTGTATGTGGTGTGTGTGTGTGTGTGTATATACGCACAAACACACCACACACACACACTCAAAATTTCATACATGCATGCTGAAATGATTTATAACTGACTGATGGTTTATGCTGTGAAAATTATATGTACACTCTAACTGCAACAAGACACGCAGTGTACGTAACACTGAGGCACATCAGTGCAATCACTGTTGCAGTGGAAAAGCAAAGAGTATTACGTATTCTGAGAGCACACTTGTAGTCCTGTATCCAGCATGCAATGCACGTGTGCCATACTGTTATCTGTGGTCTGTCTGGTTCTACAATAGTTTTCCACATTATTTCATGCATGGCATGACTTTTGGGGGTGGGGGTTATTGAACATAAAATGTGTGTTTTGATTTTATGTACAACTTTTGTTGGAAACATTTCTCATTCTAAGAAGAATTGAGTGATATGATCAAACTGTATATTGGGCTTAATGCCCATTATTCTTTCTTGATATTAATGAAACTTGAATTTTCTTGACACATTTTCAAATAAAAACTCAAATATCAAATTTCATAAAAACTGTCCAGTGGCAGCCAAGTTGTTCCACACAGACAGACATGACAAAGCTAACAGTCGCTTTTCACAGTTTTCTCAACACGTCTAAAAACTAGCTCCATGCAGCAGTTTATCTTTGAAAAGCTAATAGTCGCTCAGCTGCTCTAAAGATTTCAGATATTTCCCACAGGTCTATGAACTATCAAGTTGAAAACATCCACAGATAGAAAATTTTTCATGAATTTATGACACCTTCAACTGCCAATCTTGAAACATGTCACATAGCAGTGCATTCACTGCAGCACTGTGTACTCGGCTGTCACATCTCACATGTTACACCAAAAATCCTGTTCTGCCATCAACCTGAACAGCAAAATATAATTCTGTGAGCCAATGCCTCACTTACGAACACAAAATACAGACAGAGTTGCAACCATAACAAAGTACTCTACAGACAATGATATCAAGATATAATAAACTGTTTCATGATTCTAAATATGTAATTAGTAGTAATGCACTCAGGTTTGATGACTTGCAGGGGAAACAGAATTGCTCTTTTACAGAGTCTAGACCAGCTCTTATGCCTACCCAGCTGCCTATTCAGTTACTGCTGCCTTTATCTCTCAATGTAATGTAGCTAGGGCGTAGGCCTGAATGCCTGACTCCGTACCTCCACTCTGCCTTTCATCTTCATGGCATGATGGGTAATTAAGCACAGCCAATGACTTTATCACATTATTTTATGAAAGAGGGTATGTTTATATGCAAAAAAGTAAAAGATAAAGCAAATCCAGAAACACAAATAATACTTACTCATATCTGATCTTGCTACTCTTAGGTAACAATTTATTTCCACAAAAAGTGGCCCATTTTTATGTGGTTCTACTTTTACTACATGCTGTGCATCTGGACCCACCGGTTTGTAAGTATTGCTGGATGCTATAACAAAAATGAGAAATCACTTTGAATGAACTAATCTGTTTAACATATTTGATGGAAGCCATCCCAACGTGTTTTCACTAGGAACTATAATAATAAAAGTTACTGTCAAACACACCTAGTTTTTTACTTTATTTTATTCTAATTAAATTGGCAACATGTTTCGACCCTATTGGGTCATCATCAGGCCTTCACTATGAATCAGTTAACTATAAAGCTGCGTACATTCTTGGGATCCAAAACAATGTTTACAAATAATAATTATAAACAGTTCAGTGTCTAATAGCCTAGTTAAATAATAAAATTCAGAATGCATAAAATCTCATTAATTGCAAAACAAAATATATTAATAAAACATGCAGAATGCATAAGTATCTCAGAAGTGGTGTAAGATATATCCAACTTAGAGCGGCTGCAATGTGAGGTGTGTCATCTGAACTACATAAGTAGCATGGGGCTGGCGTATGGTACACTAGGTTCACAGAAATATATACCTGAAAGAGCATGCATAATTACTTAACCAACCTCAATAAGGTACAACATCTTATATGAACAAAAACCGTAGTGCTGATTCCGCTTCAACGTACAGACTACATTCTTCCATATGTAAGTTAATTTTTAAATTTACACCCATCCCTACATGACTGAACCAATGGATTATACTACAATATAAATTTCTGTTACCCCATAGGAGACGGTGATATACATCTAAGCCAACTTCATCCCTCTGTACAAACCTTTTGTGCTTGAATGACAGAAGACGTACTTCACTCCAGGCCGAATACACCATACGCCAGCCCCATGCTACTTACGTAGTTCAGATGACACCTCACATTGCAGCCACTCTAAGTTGGATATATCTTATGCCACTTCTGAGATACTTACACAATCTACATGTTTTATTAATATATTTTATTGTTTTGCAATTAATGAGATTTTATGCATTCCGAATTTTATTATTTAACTAGGCTATTAGACACTGAACTGTTTATAATTACTATTTGTAAACATTGTTTGGGATCCCAAGAATGTACGCAGCTTTATAGTTAACTGGTTCATAGTGAAGGCCTGATGACGACCCAATAGGGTCAAAACATGTTGCCAATTTAATTAGAATAAAATAAAATAAAAAACTAGGTGTGTTTGGCAGACCTTACATAAGTGTCTGTTTTATAATTTTTTTAAGAGGTAAAGGAAGGTTTAATACAGTTCTGCAATCTACAGAAATGCTGCAAGTCTGTGCACAGAAAATACAAACAATTTCAACGCCTGTTTTATAAAATCTGATGTGTTCCGTTGAAATGAATATTACACTCCAGTCTTCTGGAATGTGACATTCTAAAATGTTGTGGACACATACAATTCCCCCTGAAGGCATCTCTACTTTTTCAAAGTGGTGGGGCCTTGTGTGGTCCAATGATCAGGAGAACCATGTCGACAGAAGTGTAGCTACTGGTAGGGTCTCCCACGCCAGACAGATCAAAGGTGATGACTCAGACAAAAAGGGACACTCTGGTCCTCCAGGCTGGAGGTTGGGGTGTTAGGCTAACAACCCCACTTCCACAAAAATATCTTATTGTTGAGAAGGCTAATAATGGATGCCAGTTGAATAATAGTAGTAAAAGAGCACGGAGGAGTTATAAGACTATGATTTATATACTGTTCCTTGCAAGGTACTCAGTCTGTATAGAGCAGGAATGTTAAAACAGAATTTTAGTTATTGAGATGCCTTGACAAATACAAAAAATTTAATTAGCAATGAAATAAAATCAAGGATTGCTGCTGGTAGTGGGTGCTTTTATAGTCTAAGACAAATATTTAGGTCTTGAGCCATCAGTAAAACACCTAAAATTAAGACAAATAAAATGATGGTGAAACCAGCTGTAGTGTATGGGAGTGAAAAATGGGCCATGACTGAGATGGATACAAAAAGACTGGGTACATGGGAGAGGAAAATATTAAGATGGATATATGGACAAGGGGTAAAGCAAGGAATTTGGAGAATAAGAAATAATCAGGAATTTAGTGAACTATATAAAGATCTAGACATAGTAGCAGATATTAAAAAGAAGAGGTTGGAATGGATTGGACATGTAGTAAGATTGGTTCACAGGGAAGGACAGTTAAGAATATATATGAGAGTAATCCAGAGGGAAGTAGAAAGGGAAGGCATAGATTGAGATGGCTAGAAGATGTAGAGAAGGATCTATGGGAGATGAGGTTAACAGACGGTGACAGATGGCAGCCAAAAGGGAAGAATGGGGGTCCATAATTAAGGAGGCCAAGACTCACAGAGTGCAGTACATCCAAGAAGTAAGATGCATACCATGGCTTTGGAAGAATTTTACCCATTCAAACACATGGCATCACATCTCACAGGACTGCAATCTTAAAAGCATCTGCAGTGGTTTGTTTGCAAAAGATGCACTCAGGTGGCGTAACTGTTACAAGAGGAAGGGACATACACCACCTATCTATACCATTTATCAGAAGATCACAGACACCAGTCTCATGGAATGGCTTCCACTGTTATCCCTTAAGGTGTTACCCCTCCAGTTGACTATATACATACCAAATATAAACGTAACATGACAATATCAAATAAACACTGATGAATGCACTCACATATTATTAAATCACCAATTTCTTAACACTATACGTAACTCTAACATGCTTCAACCCTTCAGGGGTCAACTTCAGGGAGTATGACTAATACATTCTAGCAGCATACTTGTATGTCAACAAAGTGGGTCGCCCAGTTGTAAAATTCAACTTGGTGTGCAGCGTGTACTGTGTTATGCAGCAGCAGTATACTGCTGCTAGAATAAATCAGTTTTACTCCCTGAAGATGAACCTCTAAGGGTTGAAACATTTTGGAGTTATGTATAGCATTAATAAATTGGTGATTTAACATTATATGAGTTCATTCATTGGCGTTTATTTGATACTGTGATATCAGTGCATGGATTTAAGCAAGATAAGATGAAAAATCCATCATACAATCATCCTGAAGTTCAAAATACCTGATACTGTTAAAATAAATCATTTTCAATACATTCTATAAGACAATAAAAAATAAGGATTTGTCTACCAAAGTTCTGAGTAAAACTACTACTGTCATTCTAGACCAGCATACAATTCATTACCCTACATAAAAAAATTCTTAAGTATCAGTACCTACTGAAATGTTATAGTAACTCAGCCACAAAATGACAATATACATAGCCTTTTATTCACTTTTTACAGAACTGTAGTAAGTTCTGTAGACCGTATGCACCTTAAACAATTAATATATAAAATGCCCATCCAATCTTTAGAGCTACTAAAATCCCTCCTGATCCTATCAATCATTCACACTTTCAATTTGAAAAACTAACCATAATATTATGTCCAATTTATCTGTAAACATGTTTGTTCTTAAAGCCTACTTACCAAGATAGATTTCACCAAAACCACCAACACCAATTGATCTGCCAAGTTTCCACTGATTTTTGGTTATATCAGTCAGTATCTCTCCCTCACGAATTGGATCAGGCAATTTATTACCATTTGAAGCTACCCTCTTCTTAGGTTGTTCAATATCTGCTCCACCAGCAGGTTCTGTAGTTCGGCGACGCATTACGAGCAAGCCTAGCTCTCTGGGAATACAACTAATCTCCAAATAATGTCTAGTCGGATACACAATTATAACACTTTAAATTTACTCTTCTTTCTTGGTACAATGAGGACAGATTTTCCTTACACATGGACGTCAATAAAATAAAAAATTGACTTATCCATTCCAAAAGTTGATGTTTTATGTTTCAGCTGAAGAAATACAGTCATGGCAGTACAGTCATTGCATAGTTTAACTATAAATCTGCATTTATACCATAACACGTCTATAAACTGTCTAATTTATTCAGACCGATCTGTCAAGTGTATCGAGACTTCACCTTCTACACAATGGCTTCAGAGTACTAATACTAACATAATTTAATAATATCGCAAACATAACACAAAACATCAAACTGAACTGCATTCACAATATTTTTGCGAATTACCTGGTAACATACCGCTACGTACAATACTAAGATTACACAAAAAAATGCAAGTGCAAAACAAGATAAACTGCACTTCTACGGTATTATGGCAGCAGATATATTATAATCAAATTAAGTAGTAATGATGTATGGTCGAAGATATCGCCAAATGACTGTTTAAAACCAGCTGATGTGTCCAATATTAAAGATAACCTATGCTATTGTCACATCAAACAATCATTTTGTTTCACCGACTGTCGGACTAGGCTACGTTCAATACAAATTTTCCAAATCTGGTATCGATTGGGATCCCGTACACACCAACCGGCAGCGTTTCTAAACTATGTCGTGGATGACTCATATGCTACGCCGGACATTCGACTTCATTAAACATCAGTGAAACTTAAGTTGCTCAATAGGTTTATTGAAAGCGGGACGATTCGACTCCAAGGATTGTACAGAGTAACACAATGAAACAATTACGAGAAATTAAATTGAAAATTGCTGCCTATTACCGCAGAAGGAAAACTATGTTATCCAGCACACATTTACATTTCATTCTACAATGAAACGATTCCTAGCCCAACACGTTACACTTCTTTCATCTGTGCATTTTACCACGCATGGTCTTAGTATCGATTTTTCGCGTTACCTGCGCTGCCACCTCTGATGGAATGTGTATATCATTTCCACATTACAGCGGGTTTTCGAACGCACGAGACAGCAGGAAAAAAATCATATTACAAAATTAATCATTACATGCATTTAATAACATGGAATGGACCCCCGTTCATTACCTTAATATATATGCCCTATCCCACAATACCTTCCACGAAAGTTTATGGAAATCGATTCAATATCATAGCTTCACCCATAGGCAAATACATCTATGCTAGCTTTCATGTAAATGGAAAAAAGTATAATTTTAAAATCTGTTCGAAACATATTGTACACAAATTACCAAATCAAGAAGGCGAAATTTGTGTTCTGTACTTTTCTTTAGATTACCTGAACCAATTTATTCCTGCACGTTTTAAAGAAATTTTGATCTCAGCCCCCTGAAAATGGTGAGATAATAGCTATGTAAAAGACTGCGCGCAAAAACAGTGCATTTGTTGATGTACAATGAGCATATATTGTCCTTCTTTGTTAAGCATGACAGATGTGAATAATAATCATAGGAACACAGAGAATAACAGGAAATCGTACTGTGTTACACATTAATGCAATTACGAACCTTTATTATATATTTCAATTATATACATTTCTCATATGCAAAAATATGGCAAATACAAAAACACAAAACCCCTGTACCGCCACTCAAAGTGAACAGATTCAGAGTGAAGTGGGGGGGAAGCAGTATGGTTATATATTACCCAATAAAATTATGGTTTATCACATTACACATTCAATGCAGTCTTAGGCATCAGCAGATGAGAGTCAGAAAGCCATTAACAACTCATAATTGTTATGTATCAGCAACAATCACTGTATCTCTTCTTCAATGCCTCTGGAGTACTAACACCATCGTTACTTTACCTTCATGAATAACATGACAGGAAATTACATACATATTCATCATGGTTGTATTTAATAAATCCAGGAAAACAGGTGGTGACTACATTATTAAGTTCCATTAGAGTATGTTTTAAAATTGAATATTAACATGTACATGCATGAGACACAAATCAGTCATAAGAGATAGAAAAAATTGTGTCTAATTTTCTCAAAATTCAGTGTGGTTGAAAGATAAGTTACACCAACATGACTGGCAAATTATACACCCATAAACAAAGAAACTACCAAAGTTTCAATTAAGTATTTGTAAGAACCTCAGAAGTAGTGACAGAAGTTGCAGTAATCAACTTCTCTAATTCTCGGTTAAGGAGAGAACTTCAAATTTACCGGCATGCTTATCCAGTTCCTCAAGAAGGGATGTTCTCGCAAAAGCAACTCCTGGAGTTCACACTCCACCCCTGCAAAATAAATCACACATAAATTTACCAAACTTAAAACTTAACTTTTTCACTTTGTGTCCAGCTAAGGGAAAGGTCAGAGGTGAACCTCCCATCTCAAATACCTACGTTGTGAAAAATGGTCTTGGTCAGGGCAGTCACACCCTTAAACAGGTGGCAACAGACAATCACACAATGAAGGGAAGATTTTCAAATGACAAATGAAGAAGCTCGGACACAAACTTACACTAGTGCAAAGTTATCCACCAAGAATTTCACACAGTCACCTGACGCTCTGCAAGAAGCCAGCATATAACTTTATCAACAGCTAAACGGTATTACATTGTAAGGATAACACTACCTGTATGAATTAAAGAATTTTCTTTTATACTTTTAATCTGTATGTACATTTGAAGTCATGCTTTTGTGTGCCTTTTGTGAAATTTCATATTTTGGAATTTAATTGCATCATGTAATCAAGCTCCTTCAAAATTGTGACACACAATGTAGTGATCTACAGGTCAGAAAGGCAATGTGTGCTCAACAATGCAACAGCTTCAACACTGAACACAACTAATCATCGAAACCTGAAATTATGCATAATATTCTACTTCTCTTCTGACTTATTTTTAATGCACCTCATCACAAGTAATGAACCTCTCAGACTCTAAAGAAGTTCTGCAATATATTCCACTCATGTTACATAAAATACACACAATCATTCAACCATATCTCCTACAATTCTCTGAATGGCAAGGTCTTCCATTATACTATCAATTCAATAGTGAAGATTTCCCTAATTGTCCCCATGGCAGAAAAAAATAAAAAAAATGTAATACTGTAATGTTTAAACTTTAGTAACGAAATGGAATAAGCTCTAATTATTGATGTGCTGGAGATTGGCACTTCAACACTCTTCTAAAAAGAGAGACAAGTTCAGCTCCAGGTAAAAACCAGACTCTAAATGTCCACTGAATGTCCAATGGACGCAGGGTTTGTAAGACAGAATTCCCATGACAACTGTTCAGCTCATGGACAGTACAAAATGGATACTCTCTAGTCTGTCCTAGTACCACAGTGGTGGTTAGTAATATGTATTGTTGGGAAGTACCTGCCAGGCATCTTGTCACTTTCCCTCAAGACCGTAACTGCTGCCAGTAGAAGAATTTTACAGGTCAATCCATAACCGGGATCCTTACCAGACACCTGAGAACAAAGAAACAATATTCACACTACAAAGGAGGCCTGTATTACCTGGTTGAACCACACATGAAACTATGTTCATCATGATAACACACCTCATTACTCAAAACCAGCTACATTATTAAAGAATACATCAATCCTGCCCTGATCATAGTAACACAGCGTACTGTCACACTTTACATGTGTGTGTGCCACTGTATACTACCACTAACAGACACACTACAAACTGCACAGTGGATTGGCTCATGCTGCAAGAGAAACTCTCCTACCATCAGGTAGCAAAAACTGAAGTACAAATATTATTATTATTATTCTTGTTGTTGATGTTTTAGTTGATGTTATTGTCACCATCATCATCTTCATCATCATAATCAACAACATTATGTCCTGAAGCTTTGTGGCAACAAAATTTAACACAACTTCATCATCTGCTAGCTGCTTCATGCAGTTCAAATCCACTGATTTTTCACAGACTGATACTATCTCCATCACCGGATCATCAGGGCAGATCTCTTAATAAGAAGTTAGACAATAGGGTTAGGTCTCTCTGAAATGTCGGGAGATTTGAACAACTTGACATGGGTGTCATCCTAAACAGATACTAATGTATTAATTTGTCTTCATCATTTCCGAGTTTCAGTTATGCAAACTGAAACATGGAAATAAAAATAAATGGTAATTTTGATAAGGAGACATAAAGATAACACAGAGCATTTATTCATTTATACTTCATGTCATTAACTCTAATATTCTGAACTTCATAATATTGGTTTTACATGAAGACACACTAACAAGACAGAAAATTCTGTCTTGTACTGGCTGAAGGAGGTGTCACAAGGTTTAAATATGATAATACTCAACTATCTAAATATATAGAGAAAGCACCTACTTTCAAAAAAATATGTTTGTTTGGAGGAGAAACATGCTGGTCTGTTGGTTCTGCTAATTTCTCTTTCCAGCCTTCCCCAAACAGTGTGAAGTTCATATTTGTCTCCTTTCTTTTCTCCTCAGATGGACCTCAGATCACCTGGAATACTGTCAAACCAACAAGAACTTATAGCATACACTCCCTTCTCCTCAGCTGCTTTGTAATAGTCCAACTGCATCCTCTCCATGAACTGTAACAATTGCAACAATTCATGATACTATAATAGTATGAAAAAGATGTGCTGAAAAACAGTTTCTTATGTAACTAACATATAATCTGGATCCAATGCATTATATTATGGTCTGTTCTTTTTTCTCCTTAGTCTTCTTTGCTTCACACTCCATTTCATCTGTCAGCAAGCTGTCCCAAACTGGCATGGCAGTAGTTTACTCTGCCTGTTTCACTTCCCTGTCAATTATCACTCCATCTAAGAGCCATAATCGACCATTGCCACCATTTGTACAGTAGGCCACTGTACCAAAACAACTGATATCCCCCAGGTTTATCAACTGTTCTACATGCAGCTTGGTTCTGTGTGTTTTTAAGAAATGTACTATATGATTTAACACAATCCCCAGAATTCATTATTCCAAAACTGTCAATTGAGTTCATGCTACACCCTACAGCCCACACCCACCAATAAGAAATTCCCACCATCAGCTACAGGTTGAAATGTCCTCCCATGCCATACCCCTGTCACAAAAAGCACTCTCAACATCTTCTTCACAATTATCAACATCCACTAATTTCCCATTAACTTCAAAATTACTCCCAGTAACCTCTGCATCAATCTGAATGTCATGAACTTTGTTCATAACCATTCATATATTAATGTTCTGCACACAGCTGCTTTGCATGCACAAACTTTCTTCTTTCTAGTAGTGGCTTAAAAATCCATCAAATTTTGTTCACTTGCAAATTTAACAGCACGTGGAAGCTAGATAGCTATCCACTGTACAAGAAAGCAATCATAAGAAGTTCAATTTATCAACACAAAATTCATAAACAGGTCTGAAAAATGATACAAAAACCTCCTCAATCAAAACCTCCTGTATCAAAACCTCCAGCAAACTACAATGAGACAGATTGGGTTCCAGTGTGTTGTAATGCATGAAACAAGTTTTTGTATGGAGATGAGGTATAATATTCATACAAAAGTTGTCATTTACACAGACATTCACGTCACCCATGTCTGTCTATTGTGCTCACCTGAGGCTCACCACTCACATCCAGATGATGAGTTCCACTTGTTATAAACGCATGCACAACAATCTCTCCATAAAATCTGTATGGACCAACACAATTAACCACAACACATGCTTGAGATGCCATCTCCCGAATAGATGATTCATCTTCTACATCTGCCACAATAACTCTGATTGCAGCAAGGTCCCCATCTGTAAATTCACACATTTCAAGATAACACGTGTAATTTCCATGCAACTAAATTCATTTAAATTCATACCACAACATGCAAATAATGGGAAGACTACTGCATGTTCTGCTCGGAAGTGAGTACCACTCTTGCTTCATATTTCAGAGGTGCCAGGTTAAATTCTGCATCAGAGACCAGATCACTGCCGAGGTCTTCTGTGTTTTTCCCCACTTCCTCCAGGTAAATGCTGTAGTATACTGTCATTACTGTATCTGGGAAGAGTCCTTTCAATTTCAGACAGTACCCAACCAGATGGCGATCGGCAATTGAGTGGATGATATTAACATGCCAAATGGGCTAACAGAAAATGGCCCCCCAGTGCTTGTTGTGTAAAACAATGATGCTGTAGTATCTGAAATCAGGCCAAGACACTTCCTTTCACATCCTTGCTAATCCATTATTTACCCATCATTCTACCATGCTATATTACACACCCTAAGCTGCAGGTCCATAAAATTTCCAAAAATGTAGAAACCACATATAATTCTAGGTGCAGGAGGAGTGAACTGAAGTAAGTTCTATACTGTGGACTCACACTTCCAGAGAGACCCATAAACCTCCCTTTTAT
>Ga0123352_10006060_pt1 | contig 18411 bp, 6 predicted proteins | sample TergutLab28metaG_FD_89700 | JGI IMG/M metagenome (GOLD analysis project Ga0123352, IMG submission 89700) | Labiotermes labralis P1 segment gut microbial communities from Petit-Saut dam, French Guiana - Lab288 P1 | ecosystem: Host-associated > Arthropoda: Insects > Digestive system > Gut ... | reverse complement strand
TATGCCTGAACGTTTATAAGAAAGAGATGAATGAAGGCAGTTTTGTTGTCATGTGCAGCATGTGGCTGAAAGTGTTAGTGGATGATGATGATGATGATGATGATGATGACGACGACGACAGTGATGACAGCAATGATCACGATTATGAAAATGATACCCAAGAGAGTACTGGACTCATATAGTAGATTAGAGCCAATACCAGGTTAATTAACCAACTGACTAATCAACTGTATGGCATACACTGCTCACGAGCTGTTACTTGCTTAGTTGGTCCAGAAATTCCATCCCTGCTTTTGGGGATTGAGGTGGTTCCTTATTATGTTCTGAGCCAGTTCAATCTGGTCCACACACATCTCTTTCCCCCTTTCCTGACAATGTTTCTCGAAGATCCATTTTAATATTGCTGTCCCTCACTATGTTTAGATGTTTAAAGTGGCTTCTTTTGTAAGGTTTACAAACTAACATTCAGTATACATTTGTCACTGCCTCCTGTGTACTTAATGTCTTGTCATCTCATCCTAATGATTCTAATAAAATTAGGAAAAGAGTTCAAGTTCTAAAGCTTTTTATTATGTAATTTTCCCTCTCCATCTGATGCTACATCTTTCACAGCTCTGGACTTTCCCCTCAGCATGTTACTCTAAGATAGCTTCAGTCATTACCAAGAGAATGTAATAGACCGGACATTGCTTCAGTAGAGCAGGAACTCAAGAAACTGTATATAAGTATGGTATGGCATGGCTGAAGAAATAAGAAAATATTGGAATTTATAGCTGATTGGAGAGCCTATAGCATCAACCACCAGTTAGAAGTAGCCCACTAATTTTGCCAGTGTGAAAACTGTTGCCATACTCACTGATGAAATAGTTTTAACTACTCAACTACTAGATTTGACATTTGTATATCTCATATGTGTAGCCATTAAAGGTTAACTGTTTGAGAACATTTATAGGTTAAACTAGAAAATGAGACAATTTTTACAACCTGCAGAATACACAATAAAGTGAAAACTGTTAGTCTTTGTGTAGGAGTATGGGCAGTTGTTTGTGAATACATAACAACAGTAACAGTAACCATAACAGTGTATGTGTGTTGTAGTAAAAACCTGAAATATGTTACTGCGAAATTTTTACTAGCAAAAACTGCAAATCCCTAATCACAGTAGACAAAACTACACTTTTGTGGTAAAGCAGTCCCGTTACAGGACCCGAGGGGCCCAGAGGGTTCCAGGAAGTTAGGGTTCCCAGATTTTGTGACAACAGCACAGGATGGTGGTAGGTTGGCATCCTTATGCACCAGCTGCCTTTACCCCCATGAAATACTCCTGGTACTCATTTCTGTTAGAGGCTGAGTCGACCTCAGGGCCATAGTGCAATCGGAAGGATTTTATGTCAATGAAAAATCTACTGACACCAGCTGGTATTGAACCAGCGACCTTCCGATTTGTAGCACAGCACCTTAACCACTGTGCTACTGCGGTCCCACACTTTTGTGGTAGGAGCTGTAAATTCTGAAACCATTAGTGATGACTTAATTTGCAGTTAGAAGACTTGGTATTTACCGCTGTTACAAAATAAAACTGGTTCTTATGACATCTCTGTTAGTCACAAGTAGTTCTGCAGGATTGAAGTAGATGAAGCATGAAGTCGGCTGCTTAATCCATCCATTACCAAAGTCTGGAATATATAGGGCTTGGTATCTACATACTGATACACCTCCATTGAAATATTCATATTCATGGCTAAATTGCAGGCCCAGATCAGATTGCTTGGACGGCAGGATTTTGTATGTTAACGCCCATATAACACTTTTGTGGCCTGAAATAATGAGGTGGCTCCCATGTGTTTTGAAAATTTGTAGAAGCCAGCTTTAGTTATCATTAAATTTGAGAGTATTATGAGAGCACTTATGATGTAATTATTCAGTCATGTGATACATTGACTTTTGTAGGTGAGGCTGCAGACTATGCCCAAACCTGCCCCTGGTGAATCCCCATTATACACAGGAACATGGGACTGTGCCAAGAAGACAATCAAGAGAGAAGGATTTTTGGGGTTGTATAAAGGTATGGACACTGGAGGGAAGAGTTTCACCTTGAAATTTTTTTATTACAATATACAGTTAAACGAACACATTTTTGGGGTCACAGATTTGAATAATTCTGTTCCTGTACAAACAGGTTGAAAATCATTGCCCTGGAGCAGGTGTTTTTAGACTTTTTCACTGGTGTACCTCTAAATGAAATTTAACAATTTCAGTGTACAACCAATACATTTGTTTATATTTAAATAAAAAAGCTGAAATTGCGAAGACTGCTGATGGCAGGGATGTGTTACATAATGTTGCCAACAATGCTGCGTGTTATCAAATATATGTGGCAAACATTTTACTTATTTTTTAAATTGTTGTCCTTTTTTAAATTCTGATTTTTATTAATGCTTTGTACTAGTAAACAGTGATCAGTGTACAACTAATGATACATGTACCACAGTCTGAGAAACCATGCTCTAGAGAACAGTTACTCAGTTTCTACTTTTAGCTGAGATTTAACATTTTTTGATCAGTATGTTGTGAATTATTGTTTTGTATGTGTTTGTATTTATTTATTTGTTTCTCCCCTGCCCCACCCAGGAATGGGCGCACCAATTACTGGAGTTGCACCAATCTTTGCAATTAGCTTCATGGGGTTTGGAGTTGGAAAACGGATGCAAATGAAGTCTCCTGAAGATGAATTGACTCTGACACAGCTGTTTCTTGCTGGGGCTTTCTCAGGAATCTTCACTACTTCTATAATGGCCCCGGGAGAACGAATTAAGTGTCTGCTTCAGGTATGAAAATGTATTGCATTAGTAATGTGCAGTTATGATTCCTCGAACCATAAGGATGCTGGGTATCAACTGACTGGTGCTGTTACATGTAACTCTGTGACACATTATAGTGATGATTAGATTGATTCTGGTATTTGTGTATCATGCGACCTCACATATTAAATAACGCCTCAACGCATTTTCTTAGATACAGGTTTCAACACCAAGGGAAGTATGTTCTTTAAGGTCTCACAGAAATTTTTGGAATTAGGGTACTTATCATAGTGTGGTATATTGTTCAGGCTTTTGACTTTGTGGTAGAGTTTTTAAACATATGTCAGCAACTCAGAATGATCTTTTCTAACATTTGGTCTTCTCAAACTAAGGCAAGGGAGTAGAATTCAAGTCTGAGGTGTGTGGGGGGGGGGCATGATGATCATTTCTAGGTCTACCCCACTGATAGTGTGATCATAAATGCTGGTTGACAGAAGGGACCTACAGCTTAATGTGGTTCCAGACTGGCAAGGTGAGTTGCGTGGTGTTCTTAGCATTCCTAACATTTTATTCTTAATAAAAGATGGTATCAATCAGTATGTGAACAGAAAAATCTGCACACAGAAACCTTTGACTGTCATAGCCTGAGGCCATCAGGCATTCTTGCTTGAACTTGTGTACAAATCGACATGCATTGCATGTCTGGAGCAGCATGCTAATAATAGCTGGTGTACAAGAAAATCTGCGTGGATTGGCCGTGCCCAATTTCAGATAGTTTGTTATGTCACTGACAGTGTTCTGTACTGTTCCATTGATTGATGGCACAGTTTATAAACACTGAGGCTTTTGGTTTTGCAATCAGCATTGTGTATGATTGTGCTGAAACTATTTACAAGATCTGAGTGGTGTCATTTTTTGCTATGGAAATCTTTTAAAGAACGCTGTAGAACATTTTATGCGTGACAGATGGTACAGGTGGCAAAAAGTTTCTCACTTTAAACGATTAACTCTTCCAATTATTGGTATAAAACAAAAGTCACTGCACTGATGTGTACTGTCCTCTCAGTCTGTTAGAAAGAGGCTGTGTTTTCCCAGGTAATGTCTTACAGAGAGATTATATTTCCCTGAATTGTTTCTCAAAGTAATTGAGTCTTGCATTGATACATTATGTCAAAACGCATATTATCTTTCCTTCATGTACAGCCTCTTCCCATCTCCATTTCTACTGTACCATCTGTTACATTATGTCATATTCCTAACATTTGCTTACAAAATCGGCCATGAACTTTCACTTCCCTCATGCTGTATATTTGCCTCTTAGTTCTGTATCATATAGCACTGTGGTTTTGTTTTCCAAACTGATGTATGCCATAGAACTATAGGTCTTATGTAAAATGTGTGATGTGATATCAGGGTGTGACAATTCAGAACCAGACAGCATTTTGCCAAATAGGTTTGGTTAAAAAAAAAAATTATTTTGCCATGTTTCCTGCAGCACTGTGCTGAGTAAACCCTTGGCAGCCAATGTATGTACCACAAGGACAGCTTCAACTGCAATTAAAAGACCACGGTGTGGTTAAGAAGATCATTAAAAGCCTAGAAGTGATGGATTCCACCATCATTCTGTGACAGTTAATATTACTGCCACAATCACAGTTACTTTCTGTTAAGTATATAGTTTATATTGGTACTGTTTGGTACAGAAAGTCAGTTGTGTACTAGACATCTGATTTTACTGCCTGTTAGTAACCTAAAATTTATAAATTGCATGCTTTACTAGATATACATTTCCTTTTATTCATTTAGATTCAGCAAGGTGGTACTGCCCCTCCCAAATATGCTGGTCCAGTTGATGCTATAAAACAGCTGTACAGAGAAGGAGGCATTAGGAGCATTTACAAGGGAACTTTTGCCACCATGCTAAGAGGTAAGTATCTCACATTACACAGGTCATGCCCGTTTCACATCTTGAACAATCCCGAGTCAAAAACCCTCATCATGTATTCAAAGTATACATTTTTTGATGATGGTAGAATGACTTTGAAGAATTTATAGGCCTGTGTCATTAAGTGGGGTATATTAGGAAGTTTATGAATGAGGAGGAAATAAAGTTAAAATGGAAGGTTTTTGAAAAAAGGAAAGGACATGCACATGCTAGAAAACCTTTGTATTTTCAAAGCCAAAAAGGAAACCAGGTTAATCACAGAATTCAAGGAGACTGCAGAAGGAAACTTCATGTTTGTGGTTGGAGGGGGGCCTGTGTATGCAGTGTTCCAAGCACTATCAGTATTCTGCAGTCAACCCATTGACCAGTGAATCTTTACCTTCCAACCTGACTGCACATGACCACTGCAAGGTGAGAGCCAAAGAATGCTAAGATATTATATTCAGTGTATGTTTTCTGACTTTGTCTTATTACATTCCATAATTAGATATCATGTCTAAATATGGTATGTTCAGCCTTCTTTTTGGATAGCAAAACTGGTCCACATTGTGGTTCTGATACAACAAACTCCCGTCTAAATGTTTACAGGGTATACATATTTTTACCATTTTTATGTACCAGTTTCTGAAATTAATTGTGCTGTTTAAAAATTCTTTTATGCCACATATGTAATAAAGGTGTTTCCCCTCAGAATTGTAACTCATTGGTTGAAAGATGTTGGTGATATGTTAATGGTTGTATTTAATAGATGCATTTAAAGTGTTGTGTTGTATCTTGTATTTGTTCTGCAGTGTAACTACAGAAGGTTCCATGAAAGAGTACAAAAGTATCCCAACATGACTGAGAAATTTAAACTCTTAAGGGCTTGTGTGCTCTTTATTCGTATATTAACTCTGTTTTGGAGACACATAATGATGAAAGGAGTAACAGTGAATTAAATTTTATTGGTGTTTGCATACAGTCTTATTTATATAGTTGCCATTAACACTGTAGAATGTGTTTGGTGTTGCTATGATTGTCCAACCAAAGTTTGTCAACCCAACACTCGCACAGTATTTACGTTGGTATAATCTCAGTGTTTTGGCCTTACAGTTTCTCTTTAAGCAGGCGGTCTATCCCAGATTATGTTCCCTTTGTTTTCATTAAAAAATGTCCTCCGAACATGCCTCGATAACTGACAGCAGACAAGGTTCCATTATGAACCATTATGTGTTGTAGATCACAGCTTGTAGCAGAAGTGCACCATATCATCCAGAACTATGAAGTTTAAAGTGTTGAAAAAGAATATACTTGAGAAGAATCACACCAAGTAGTGTAATTTTGTGGGCTGTGTGTTAATGTAGAACAGTCGTGTAGATAGAATCACAGAACCCCACAGCCCCAACAGTGCAGGAAGGCAGGGTATGGGGGTTTGCCTCATGTACAGAATTCTGAAGATCGTTATGGCTTCTTTTAGAGTAGATTCCATTCTTCTGACAGAAGGCAGCATTCTGAGAGATCTGGGAGTAAGTTTGCTTGTAATTATAGGGAGGCACCTGACTGATCAAGCCTCCTGTACAATGGGTACCGGGTCTTTCCCGGGGGTAAAGTGCGGCCGGGGCATGCTGCCGACCACTCACCCACCCCATACTAGTGCTGTGGTCATGGAAGAGTAGAGCTATACCTCTACCCATCCTCTGGGCCACAGTGGGCCTGTAATGGGACCACTTTACCTTTACCTTACCTGACTGATCAGCTACACCACTCCTGTAGTTTCCAGTGTCAAGGTCACATATAGTTCTAGTACATTTAGCCAGGTGGACTGAAGGAACTACAATTATATCTCATTCAGGAATTGAATTCTGGTTGTTTTAAATATGTGGTAGGAATGGTTATAACTCTTGCTGCATTCAAAAAAATTCATAAATAAAGCAAGCATGCAGGCTGTTTATGCAGTACAAGTCTTCAGTTATTCTGTATGTATAAATTATATTTTCATGGTTTGTAATTGTGATATTATGTATCAAGAATAATGTAAGGTTAAGGACTCTCTCTCTCTCTCTGTGACATTAAACCATATCGCAATGTAGTTGGTTGTCATGGAAAACTGTGCCTTCACCTTCAGTGGTCTGAAGACCTGAGACAAGGATTATTCTCAGAACTTTAGATCTTTTAGATTGTATTTCTTTGACATGTTGACAAACAGTTTCCCAGTGACATGATACTGTGTCCCATAAGAACAGAGTTCTCAGCTACACTGCCATGAAAGCTTCCACTAACATAATGTAACCTAATTTTATTGGGGTATTTTGTCAGTTTGTTGTTTTATGTGTTGACAGTGTCCAGATAGGCTACTGATATAAACAGCATTTTGTAGGTGAAACTAAGATAAACAAGTTTCCTTGGAAGTCATATGAAAGATAATTTTATTATTTGAAAGTTTTCTTTTTGCTATAAACAAAATACACATTCACATTTATCTTTTAGTTTGTTAGATACAAAAGTAATCAAGGACTTGATGTGGTGTGGATTGCTAACCAAATTACTCAAGTCTAGGGTTTTCAGTCAAATCTAGACTCTAAGCCAAAATAGGTACAAACCACATTATGTAAACCAACCCACTCTTTCTTTTATTCCATATTCCTTAACCATATTATAAAATACAATTAACTGGTTTCCTTGTACTTTGAGACAAATTGTGATTTGGAGGAAGAAAATATATTGTAGTAGACAGTGTGCAGCTGCAAACCAGGCCATGGCAAGTAATTATAGGCACATGGAACAGTGCAGGGATTGTGAAGCCCAGTCCAAAGCCATGTTTAGTGCTTGACAGTAAATGATAATGTGCCTGGTATGATTTTTTTTTGGATAAGGTGGTGTTTACCTTCTCCGAATATAATTTAATGTAACCTGGTAGCTTTCAGAATACTGAATTGAGGATGTCCTAATACTGTTCTTTGATGTGCAGTGTATATTGCATTGCCATAATATTTTTTAGGTTTCCTCTTATGGCATGCTTACAAAATATTCATTGCTTCAAAGTTGTTGGATTATGTGTTTCATACTTTCATAACTTCATTTTAAATTATGTTCGTCACACTCCAGAAACACTGCTAAAATACAGAACAAATTTTAAGGTAAAATAGAACCTATTGTTATTCCCTTTAATTTATCATTAATACAAATATTTTTTTTTTTATTAAGACACACATTCATTTAGAATTTTTTCCTTCATATTTTACTTGCCTTTACTCTAGAAAAGTAGTGTTACTAGTTTTGAGCCTTAAATTGCTTCAGCTTTTCTTGGCGCTTTCTCTCCTGTTCTAATTTCCATTCTTTCTTTGATAGTTTGATTAGCTTGCCATTTTCTTCATGCAGCATGTAATTGGCTTCACTTTGTTTAATTTTTTGTTTGGCAGCTGCTCTGTCCTCTGTCTCCCTCTGTAGCTCCATTTTCTCCTTCTCCTTCTTGCTTTTAGGATTGGTATCTGTATCCTTGGATACAGTCTGTGTGGAGAGGTTTGTTTCTGTGCTCTGTATTTGCTTTGTGGTATTTACATTCTTGCTTGTTGTGAGATCTGGCTTTGGAGTAGATGTCCACTTGTCTGAAATGATGCCAAAATGATATGCATCTGTAGTGTGTGAAGGTATGGGAATACTGGGCTTCCTGGTTGATGGCACCTGCATGTTTAATCTGGTTGTATCACCATCTTCTGTAATATGTGTCTTGTTGCTTTTGTTTTCTTGTGTTCTCATGTTCTTACGAGATGTAATAGTGCTGTTTTCCAGAGATGCCAGAATGCTTTTCACTGAGTAAGTGATTGTTGCTGCTGTTGATGATGATGATATTGATGTTGTTGGTGGTGTTGTTGGAACTTCATGAGTTGATGTTTTGGTTGAATTGTGTTTGGGGTCAGCGTTCACAGTTGAATGTGCTGTGTCCACCAACTTTGTCATGTTGGGTTGTGTGAGAAAATGGGAGTAATGATTGTGTGTTGATTTACTTCCTGTTTGTGTAGGTTTGATGCTTTTTTCATAGTCTTCATATTTTTTCTTCAAGTAGGCCTTCCTGTCTGTCTTGACATGTTGCTTCTTGTTGCATCTCAATTCCTTGTGTAACACTTGGAACACACTCCAGGTCTTGAATTTTTCTGGTGAGGTGCATTGTGGTGCCACTCTCTTGTCAAATGCATAGCGATCAGCAGCCTGAGTTTGGTTGCACATGCTACCTTTGTCATAGTGAAATTGGCAAATGTTATGCTGACTTTTCTGTTTAATTCTGTTGATGACAGCTGGTTTCCAATCCTTCATAGCACATGTGCAATGCCATGGGTTGCCATCAAGACGCACCATCTTGGCTGGAATGTTTGACAGAAGTCCAGGAGGAAGTCTCTTCAGCTTATTGTTGTGTAGGAGCAGTTCTCGAAGTGAGAACTGCTGATCGAATAGTCCTGGTGGCAAGGACTCAAGAAGATTGTGTGATAGGTCCAGGTAAAGCAAACCATATAGTCCATAGAAAGCATCCATGGAAATTGAGTGGATATTGCAGTGATGCAGCACGAGGTTTTCAAGCTTGGCTACTTCAAGGAAGGCATCAAATGACAAAATTTCAATGGTTCCAGTTATCTTCAGCTCTTTCAACTTTGGCATTCCTGTTAGTATTTCTCTTTCCAATATGGAAATGCCAACATTAATGATGTTCAGCTCTTTGAGATTTATAAGACCAGAAAAAGAATTGGGTTGGAGGCTAAGTGCTGATTCTTTGCTCCCAATATGCAAGATTGAAGTGGCATTCATGATTTCAAATGTACTGGCAAATACAGACTCTATAGGATTATGTCTGAAATCAGCTGTGCGTAGCTTGGGAAAGGGTGGAAGGGATAATTCAGAGAGATGTGAAAAATTGTTATGTGTGACATCTAGCTTCTCTAGCTCAAATAAGCCAGCCAAGCTGGTGCTCTGTAGACTCAGTAGCTGGTTGTGTGCTAGTGACAATGTACGCAGGTTTGGAGCACCCAAGAAAGCAAAGTCTGGGATGAACAAAAGATGATTTCTTTCCAGCAAGAGATAACGCAAGTTATATAGGCCATCGAACATCTCCCAATTTATTTCACGCAGTCCACATCCAAACACTCTTACAAACTCTAGATTGGTGAGACCAGTGAAAGTTGATAGACTTGCCCTTGCTTGTTGTTCAATATACACTTTGTAAGGAAGGATGTCTCCATCCCCATCCATAGGTGGGAGGAATACAAGACGATGTGTACCAGCTCCGTGTCGACCTTTGTGTTTTACCTTCTGTGGAGTTGGTTGAATGTCAGTATTGACTGAAATATCATTTGAAATTGGTTCCAGTGGAATAGCTGCTGGTGAAGCATAGTTGCCCTGTCCTGGATAGCCTTCTAACTTAATGTGCTGTAAATTGAGGTACCTGAGTGTCGAGAGTGGCTGGAGAGCATTGTTTCGCAACACCAGCTTGCTTCCTTCTGACTCTGCTGAAGTTCTAGGCAGCTTGTTTTCTGAATAGTTACTAGGGTCATGGTGAAAGCCATGGATTTCTAGAACTTGAAGTTGCTGGAAGTGGGACATGTGTTCAGCTTCTAAAGTTACCTCTCCTGATTCACGGGCCTGCAGGATTGTCAGGGCCTGGAAACACATTGAGTTCTGTACCATGAGTTACAAGTAAAGTGTGTTCATAGAAATAAAACACTGGCAATTAGAAGTAACAAAAAAGAATTGGAGGTATACATCTGTATATTCACGTACATATTTGACATGCGTTTTTATTATTGTATGTCACTGACATCTGTGTAGAAGAATTGAGCACAGATTGTAAATTGTAATTTGTGCTGTAATGTTTCATGCAGTTACCTGAAGATCTGCTGAGAGCATTCTAAGAAGTGAGAGAGGGTCATTGCTCAACTGGAACACACACATTGCCATCTTCAGGACTTTTTTCCCATTTTCTGAAGTGTGTTTGTCATCTTCATACATAACCTGGTTTAGAATGAAATGTGATATATGAGTGATTTGATTGTTACCTCGGTACATCTCAGTCGGCTTTGGTTTAGTTGAATAAGTAAAACCAAGGTCAGTCTCAACAGAACTGTCTTTACTAGACAAAGTGGGTATCTATTAGAGCAACTTGTTTGGACCTTAAATTAGGTCATCTTTAGGCTGTTAATCTTGGAAAACCCCTTTCAGTATATAATTAATGGTTGCCCTTTCAAGAAGTAGAATAAAATAAAATAATGTAAGATCAAGTAATGTAAAATAAGATATAAATGTCAATTTTCAATTGGAAGACTTATTTTTATGAGGGTGAATCAAAAAGTAAAGGCAATTTTTAAATTACACGGTAACCAGGACAGAGAGGTGCTGCCGTATTGCGCAGTATTGACAATGCCTATTGAATTCAGCCATGTGCAGTACAGCGCTCTGCCTTCAGTCAAGTGCCAGCAACGAGGGCGAAAACATGGACGCTCCTTTGCAAGATTGCACCATCGAAGAACATGGCATAGTGCTGTTTCTTTGGGCATAAGGAGCGAAACCTGTGGAAATTCACTGTCATATGTTGGCTCAGTATGGACAGAGCACCATGAGTCATTGAAAGGTTTATGAGTGGGTGGAAAGGTTTAAATCGGGTCGAACACGTGCTACTGATGAAGGTCATTCTGGTTGGCCATCAACATCACGCACACAAGACCACAAGAGCAGCAGAAAGCTTCTTCCCCGCAGGAATACAGAAACTAGTTGAACGATATAACAAGTGCATTGTGTTGCAAGGGGACTATTTAGAAAAGTGATATGTAAAATTGCTCACAGTTACTTCTATTAAAGCTGTTAAATGTATTTTGCCTTTACTTTTTGATTCCAGGAATGAAATATTAAGTCCTCCCAGTTGAAAATTCTACTTATTATATATAGAAGATAAGGAATTATCACACAGGAAACTGAAATATAAAAATTATGAATTATCAAGGGAATACTTGGATTACTGTCAATGTTTTTATCAACCTTTGTTTAAAAAAAGGAATAAAAATTGTAAATAATTGACATAATACCTCCAAATGTCATGTTGTATCTTATTTTATATTATTTATTTTTACATATTTTATTTTACTGTACTTGAAAGAGCGGTGATTAATTATGTAATTGTATATTACCTTCCTTGTTGTGTTTTTTAAAGATTAAGAGTCTGAAGATGGCCTAATTAAGTGTTTTAAGCCATTGGTAGTTAACTAGGAGGAAGTTAGTGTGCATTCTGTAGCCATCAGGATTAGATTGCTGGGAGAAGTAAGAGACATATATCTTTTCCAAAGCTTCAAACTGGCTCTGGAACCCACCCAGGTCCTCTTACCTTGTGGGTAAAGCAGCTGGGGTATGAAACTGACCACTCACCTCCATCTAGTACTGAGGTTAAGGAAGTGGAACTAGACCTCCTTTCCATAAAATGCCTTCATGTCATGCATAGGGATAATTTTACTGTTGACTTTTACTTTTTCCATTACCATCATTTCCATGTGCTTCGTTTAGAAATGGCAGAATGCTGAACTGGTATATAAATGATGATACTTCATGCGTTTTTGGCCAAAACACATAACAGTTAATGCTTATGAGAGGGACTGTATGGATTTATTGTATGTTACGTCACCAAAACTGCTGAGCTTTGGTTTGTTGTTGGGAATTTGCATTGAAAGTTAAGTAAATTTAGTTTTGGTCTGTTATAACCCTACCATACATGGAAGTTACAACATACTTATTGGTCTTATACAAAATTGTTCATTATAAGAATTCATATATGACGCAGTATAGAATTCATTAAGATGGTTTTATTAAACTTTTCTTTTTTAGAATTTGTCTCTCTGTTCATCTGTCACTTTTGCTATACATTCTTTTGGAACAGTACAGTTTTTCTGTATTATTTGCAGTTCATTGTCAGTCATCCATCACATTTGATCATGTATCTGTCATACACATTAAGCATACACTAACTTTTTGTATGAAAATGTTAATTGAACAATTCTTCATTGTTTATTCATTTATGTGCATTATTTCTCTACATTCATTGAATTGAAATTAATTTTATGTGAAAGTATGAAGCATTATGTCTGTGCAAGTGGATTCTTTGTGCATCACATTTTCACTTCTTATGGGATTTTTCAAGATTGTAACACCACAAACAGCAGGAAATTTCTGTACGTTATTTTAAGTAATGAAATATGCAAGTAGGATGTCCATTAATTAGGATATAATTAAGTTTACATAATCAGTTATTGGTAAGAAATTGCTTACATCATTATTGAAGTGGGATGGTACTTCTGGTTTGTCACTGTTTGAAGACATTCCATCTTGCAGAAAATGATAACAAGGTAGTTCTGAGAAGTGACTCTCATGGCAGGTGCAAGCCGGGGGACATTGATGATCCCATTGTTCCTCTCTGCAAAAGACCTGCAACAAGGTGACCAGTCATAAAGAGTCCCTTATTTCCTTGTTTGCTTCCATAGGGAGTTTCTTAATTATCATCATTATCATCATCACCACCAACACATATTTGCATCATGCTGTGGATTGAACTGCATATATTATATTCATATTTAATCCATTGTCCACTACCAAGTCTTTTTTCCTTGATACTGATGACGATAGGTGCATGACCTGAAATTGATAGAAAATATGTAGGTACATGAGGAAAATGCTGGAAAATTTTCTAAAGACTTGGGGTCCACAGTAAATGTAATACGGAATTGTTGGATGTTGAACCAGGGCTTGCTTTACAGGCAATATCTGTGGTAAATGTATGCCTTGCTGTGCGTTGTCACACATAAGAACTTTGGGGAAGAGGTGGTAACTTCTTCCAGCAAAAATCTTTAAAGTAACAACTTATTAAGAACAATTTTATTCTGAGAGGCTGTTGCTTGAGCTGGAAGGGGCTGAAAGGGTTAAAACTGTATTTTCTGCTGTTAATTGGCATTTCAATGGACTTCATACCACAAAGGTTTGTATGGGAAAATATTATATTTGTTGGTTTTATGTACATATTCATTCCACCTTAACCACCTAAATTTGATAACTAATTGATACATATTAAGGTGGAATTTCTGATAATTTTAAATATCCACCTTCATGTACACCTGAGTTAGAGGTAACTTTAAAGAATATACGCCTCCAAAAATAACTTCCTGTCAGGGTGACTGGTCGTGAAGTACTATTGGTTCCATTTGTATACCTGGATATTAAATGCTTTTTTTTTTTGTGTTATTTGTGTACCTGCACTCTTTAAAATATAAAATAGAAAGCATAAAATCAGTACTGTTTAAAAAGTAGAAATAAAAATATTATTTCACATTAGAGTAAATTACATATCCTCTTTACTAATTCACTGTCTGATCTTGTAACAAGAAATATTACAAAGGAATATTTAGGAGGTCTCGTTCAATTATCAGGCCAGAGGACAGTTTTTAGGCACTCTTGAAGTAGGAAAAGAAGTTAATTGTATGTGCATGTCATGTCCATCCATCTGTGATGTAGAATTGGCATCTAAACTGGTTTCTAATTCAGTACCGGGAAATTTTACCAAACCTTACGAGGTATTTCCAGTTTCAGCCATAATGATCGACAATGAACTATAGTTTATCTAAGATCATAAATTCAATTTTCCATGTGTTCTGTAAACTTTCACAGTATTTGTTGAAATTTGATATGGACGACTTCAATGAAAAGTTGTTAAGCAGTTTTGGTTTTCAGCCATATTGAACTATAATAAAGCCTAGGTTGTATAAGTCCATGAATGAACTTTCCTGTGTATCCCATAAAGTATTACAGATTTAATAGAAATTAGATATGGAAGACAAGCAACAAAACTTGTCAGAGAATACTGGTTTTCAGCCAGATTGATTAATAGTTGAAGTGTGGTTTATGTCAGGTAATCAAAGGAGTTTTTTGATATACTCCATAAGCCATTTGCAGAGTTCCATGGAGTGTTATACTGGTAGTTCTGCGTAAGATGTACCAAATTTCATCATGTTCTTGTTTGAGTCATTTTGAGTAAAAATGTTATATCAACATATATGAGATTATTAACCGTTATGTTGCTTTGAGCATTTAAATGTACATACCTGACCATATTCGAAAAGGGTAAAATACATGTTTTATCATACTGTACTCATAAAAATAAACGTGTTTTTCACATAACATGATGAAAGAAAGATATCCAATAACACTTAACCTACTGTACATATCCAACACTACAACAAAACAAAGGCAGCGAGTAAGCTTTACATACTGTATCTATGACATCAAAAGAAAATTAAGCATCAGATAATACCACAAAATAAAGACATCAGTTTTTGATAATATTACCAGTTTAGTTCTATTATTTTATGTATTTATGTTACAACACAGAAGAAAAAATTAATTTTGTTTATATAATGTCCAAGAAAGTAAATTTTCAGTTATGTGACACTGATTACTGTTCAGAATAAAATCCATCATTCTGTATGCACAGTTCTGTGTCTCAAAAGAGGCTTTGTTGCCTTTCTGATAGTTTTATCATTTCCATTTTTGTGGATAGTGGATTCCGTGATTTGCTGTAATAGTTCTGTCTGCAGTTTTTACCAGTAGACCATGTCCTTCATGTGGCTTCACAAGAAGTGGTGAATGGGCATGAGATCTGGGGGTCTCATAACTGTGTGAACTAACATAAGTAACTCAGTAACATAGCTAAAAATTGAAGTCTTTTGTTTGTGGTTTTATCTGATATATTATTGCTTTTTGGTATCATGTACAGTAGGTTAGGTTTAATAGCTTCTTTTGTTTTCTTATGTTCTTAGATGTACAGTAGGTTAAGAATTAATAGATATTTTTCTTTTGTGGTGTTATCTGTTATGTAAGTTTATCTATATGTGTACAATATAATAAAACATGTCTATTCTATCGTTTTTGTTTACTATGTATATAGGCCTACATTAAAATGCTCATTGTGAAATAATGGTTGATTATCGGGCATATGTTGTTACAGCATTTTTTTCAAAATGTCATAAAATACCATCCAGAATTTTGGTATGCTTTGTTCAGAAAATTCTGTATAAGAGGCTTTCACCAAAGCTGTTGGGTGATTCTGATTTGCAGATATTATTAGTAACGCCTAGTTTATGTTCACCCTAAATTGACCTTTCCATGTATCTGATAAACCAGTTCATATTTTTTTTTTAATTTCATATGTTAGGCTACCACTGATGATTGACAAAGGAATTCCATGGAAGGGCATAAGTATACTTTTCTATGTAGCCCGTAAACCTTTCACAGGCTTTGTTGAAATTTATTTTGGAAGGTTGTCACTGTAAGTTGTCAGGTAATTCTGATTTTTAGCCATATTGACGTACAATACATTCTTTCTTTAATGCAGGCCATAAATGGTTAAACATCCTGCAAGTAAGAATATTGGACTTTAAAGAATGTTATTGGTAATTTGGTATGTACTACATTATGGAGTGCACCATTTCCATTCTTGTTTGTGGTTTTGGAAGTTTGACCTCATTCTGTATGAGCAAATACTGTAATGGTACCACAAAAGCATTATGGCTACATCCTGCCACATTTCTCCATTAATCATTCACCTTTAAGCCCTTTGACAATATACAATCTCAGGAATTCAGAAAGAAAAGCCACTATCTTTTAAACAACTGCAGGAACACTCACCAGAAATGGAAGGTGCAGTATAAGCACCAGAAACACAGTCACTGTGCTATCAGGCATTCCTTGATGTCTCATGGTTATCTGTGGGCTTCAACTGAACACTGGCCCTAGCTGAAAATTTGACAAACAAGCAGGAAGGGCCAGGAGGGTGGGGTGGGGGAGGGAAGTCTGGGAGATATTTTATCACTTCCTGGGAGCTACAACCCACTCTTTCCCATAGCATCTTGCAGTGCTTACTTATCGAGGTTGCTGGCTGCTATGAGGAGATTGTCTGTATAATGTCAATGTGCTTGTTAAAAACACAACTGAAAGATCATTTGGAAGTACACCAGTATAAATACAGTACACTCAACAGAAATCAGAGTTTTATTTATTATATGCCTGTATCACTAACCCTGCTTATTAAAAGTAATTTAAAGTAAAGTTAAAATGGTAAATTTGTTCCAGCATTTAATTCGGCATCAATGCATGAAGATGTGTGGGGAGTGGAGGTATAACTCCAAGCATTCGTAACCTCAGTTCTAGGTGGGGTGAGTGCTCAGCTTCACAATCTGGTCACCTTACCCTTGGTGTTTACAGAATATAGGAGGCTGGGTGGGCCCCAGAGCTCATTTTTGCTCAGTGATGAAGAGAAAAATCTTTTGTCCCTGCCAGGATTGGTACCCAAGTCTTTGTTCATCCATCCTATAGCCTAATCAGTATATTGTCTGAACTGTCTCAATTCCTTATAACAACAGTGAGTGTTTGTGTATATATTTATGTATTAACATGCATTATTAAATATTGTGATGTAAAGTAATTATTGTGATCCTTAGCAGTTAATAAAATTATCTCAACCCCAATACTAACACTAAATGAAGTTAAACTGGGAATCTGAGGGGGGAGGGTTAGTGGTGGTGGCTGTCTGTGAGAAATCCGCTATGTGGTTGTTTATGTACCTGAAAACAGGCCATAACTTGTTAATGTTCACCTGCTTGTGCATACAGAATCCCTTCCCATGTTATTCTTGTAGATCTGTTTATAAATGTTGGGAGTAAGCCTGTAGAGGATATACTGGATGTCTTTTCAAAGAATTTGGCATGCCACATTCAAATCCTGTCAATAGCCAGAATGCATAAGTGCATAGATATGCCATTTTTGTAACCCATTTTTCATTGTTCTAACCCCAGAATGTAATGTATGTGTGTGTAACATATTGCTGATAGATTTTGAGATGTGTGATTGATTGCATAATTTTGGCAGTAATGGCACTCTGTGAGATGTGGTTATTTGATATTCTGGCATTATTTGTAATGATGTAAAGGGATGGACAAGGCCTTCTTGAAGTTGTTAGTCATCTCTATTTGTTGAGCATCAATTATTTATGCTGCTCACCTAGCAAAGATGATTAACAACTTTAAGAATGTCAGACATAAACTACTTAAAACTAATGCATCAATTTGGTTCAACAAGATGTGTTAAAAAAAATCAACACCTATATGCAGAAATATTACTATAAAGGTAGCAGCCCACTAAATAAAAATAAGTGGTCTTTGTGGATGGGGAAGGTTTTGTACAAATATAAAAACTGTTGCATAGTAGGATGTTTGGTTATAAATTTGATGATTTACTACATTCATTTGTAGTAAGAGAAATTGCAAAGAAGGAAGGATATTTCTATATATCTTCTACTAGTTTTTAGGTGCGTTTGCAAAATTGTGAAAATTGACTATTAGCTGCATCATATCAATCTGTCCTTCTGTTCCATGGAACAACTTGGCTCCCACTGGACAGACTTATGTGAAATTTGATATTTGAGTATCGTTCAAACATCTGTTGAGAAAATCCAAGTTTCATTAAAATCTGACAAGAATTATGTATGCTTAACATGAAGATGAATAGTATCTTGCTAAATTCCTCTTATAATAAAAAATGTGTCAGACAAAAGTTCTAGAGAATATCTAAACACATTTTTTGTTCAGTAACCTTTTTTTTTTTTTTTTAAATCAT
>Ga0123352_10006059_pt1 | contig 18411 bp, 16 predicted proteins | sample TergutLab28metaG_FD_89700 | JGI IMG/M metagenome (GOLD analysis project Ga0123352, IMG submission 89700) | Labiotermes labralis P1 segment gut microbial communities from Petit-Saut dam, French Guiana - Lab288 P1 | ecosystem: Host-associated > Arthropoda: Insects > Digestive system > Gut ... | reverse complement strand
TTACAGAAACCACATATTCCTGCCAGTTTTAATATGTATTTGGTAATCACTAAGTGTGTAACAGCTGTCAAAGTTTCAAATTTCTCTGGCCATTATCTCCGTAACCGTTCAACTTTGGATATAAGTGTTTTGGGTTATATCGGTATAGTTTAACATAAGGAACACTCTCCCGAAGTCTGGCACATTCCTCCTGGGACACTCTGTATATCGACTAAGGATTTATGCAGTCTTCAGTGGATACTTGTCCTAACGTATCCTACGACCGTCTGTCACACACACATTCTTTTGTCAATTCTTCATAACGGTAAAGATAAAGTGATCCCGTTACAAGCACGGTGTGGCCCAGAGGGTGGGTAGAGCTATAGCTTTACTCTTCCATAACCACGGCACTAGAAGGAGGTGAGGGGTCAGCGTCACGCCCCTGCCGCACTTTACCCCCGGGAAAGACCCGGTACCCATTGTACAGGAGCCTGGGTGGGCCCGAGGGCCGGTCTGGACGAGCGAAAAATCTCGTCCCCACCGAGATTCGACCCGGGACCATCGAGCCCGTAGTATCAGTCGCTATACCGACTGAGCTACCCGGCCCACATTATTCATAATTACACTGCTATTTTTCAATGGAGTTTACGCGATATTTAAACTAATCCGGACAAACAGCTCCGTTAAATAAGTTGCACGAACACATTTTATCCTTTTTTACATTGCCCAGTGGAAGCAGCCCATTGAGCCACGCAGTTTGTGTGTGAACAGCAATTGGTTTTTAACTAGTTTATGTAAGTCAGTGTAGTTTATGATATCAGCAACGGCAGTAGAAAATTAAGGATTTGTGGCCTTGTAACGTTCTTTCCTTAACGATTGTGCTTACTGCGATATAAGTTGGAATCGCAAAGGGAAACTGGTCTGAGAAGGTTACGGGAGGGAGTGAGTAGCTACTTCGAAAGCGAATTAACTAAGACAGAATACTGCCCGTGCCCTACCCGTCCATTTCCTGCAACAAGACCACAAACTCTGTTCTACCGGAACAATTCACTTTACTTGTTTAAATCGTTTACGTTGGTTTGGTTCATTCTCTTAATCGATAAACACCAGACGACCTCTTTAACTTCTGAAAATAATTAACAGATTCTGTATTTAAAAGAGGAAAGTTTGTGTGGTTCTATTTGCTCTGGGTAGATATTAACTTAGGATAACTTAGCTTACGCCTGCTCATGCAGCGCATTTGCGGACTCGTTTGTCGTATTTTATCTCTAGGTCCCTCTCCTACTAAGTCACCATACAATGAAGAATTTTAACTTAAGATTTACTAGGTTATTAGAGGGTCAGGAATTTCGAAATCGGAAGCTCATTACTTTTTTTTAAATATAACCTTCAGTGAACGTATTCTCGGCCAGTTTAATCCAGATCATGCACTCACATGCATTATTTTCCGGGCTTGTAAGTGGCCTGTTTTTCTGAGATTTTATCGCCTAAAACTGCGTATGCATTTCGTTACTTCCCCATGCATTATATTTACTGGACACAACATGATTTTATCTAAATATTTTTGGGCGCGTTTTGAAGGTCTTTGTTGCATAATTGTCTATATGTTCGTTTTCCTACACTTTGCTATAAAAAAAGAGGCTTCTGGAGATCTGGCGCCACTTGCAGACGTATAGAATACGATAGCATTCAACCGACCGTGCATAAAATTTATTAAAAGATTTTAAATAATAACGTAGCGTAAATTGGTAGGGACTGTTGCTGAACAATATAACAAGAACACAGATTCACACAATACACGGCCTCTGTTCCCATTTTTTCTTAAATCGTGTGCTAGTCGTGTAAAATTATCATAAAAATCTTCTTGAAAATGATGCAACATATTGAGCTCGGATTTGGGACAAGATTAAGATAAGCCACTCAGCACGTTAGTTTTTTATGTTACTGTGCGCTCTTTGACCCATGCTATTTTCTTATATTCTGAACTGAATATTTTACGCAGTACAAGGTAAAGCAGTCCCGTTACAGGCCTGAAGAGGCCCAAAAGGTTCCAGGAAGTTAATTTCCCAGATTTCATGACAACGGCACAGGATGGTGGTAGGTTGTCAGCCTTACGCACCGGTCGCCTTTACCCCAAGGAAATGCTCCTGGTACTCATTTCTGTTAGAGGCTGAGTCGACCCCACAGCCATAGGGTGATCGGAAGGAATTTTATGTCAATGAAAATTCCACTGACACCATCTGGGATCGAACCAGAAACCTTCCGATTTGTAGCACACACCTTAACCACTGTGCCACCGCGGTCCCCCCCCCCCTATTTTATGCAGTTTAATCACGAAATGCAGAATGATGTGAAAGATGAAATGTAAGGGTCAAGAAGAATGAAACTTGGGCCTCGTTAAGGTACCATCTCAACAGTTACATAGAGCGTCTGAGGAAATCCTTGAATTTTCAAAATTAGGGAAACTAGCTTTCGGTACGAAATTCTAAGAAGAATAAGAATTCCGATTAACAAAAAGAGTAAATGTAAAACCAATTTTTTGCGCAACAATAGTAGTTGTGTAATTAGCGGCTTTTATTTGAAGCCATGTTTCAAAACAACACAAACCTCTCTTAACATGTCCCATAAGTTGTGTTGCCTGCAAAGGCGTAGTTAGTCTTATGTCTTCTGATAGACGTATGCGAGACAGTAACAAAAAAAGAGGAGTAGTGAGAATGGTGGATCCAGAAACTTATTTCTCGGTTGTCACCTTCAATCCCGAGCCCTGTCGTTCTTCGGAGGGCTGCTGCCATTCGAATCCTTGTCTCAGATGTTGCGACCCTTTGCTGATGAGCGGGTTGCAGCACGGAAGCCTACATTGTCTAATCTAAATGCTACATCCACTCCCCTTATATGTGATCTATATAATTTAAAACTTTATAATTTTCAGAAACCCTGATGAAAATGTTGCTATAGCTCTGCCGCTCAAAATGTTTTCATTTTTAACGCCTGATCTAAATTGTGATTGGGTTTTCGGTTGTACAGAGTGAACTGTAGTGTCTTTCGGTGTCCCAGCCAAATTAAAAAGCCAGTAAGATTTACGTCCCTTTCGGATCACAAATTCCCAACTGTGCAGATGCGAAAATTGAATTATTATTATTATTATTATTATTTTTATTGTTATTATTTAGCAGGTTGTACAATGTTTCCACATCTTCCTGCGCCCATTTCACAATTGTATTTTCTTCTTCCTCCAGCTGCCTCTGTCTTTCCAGTCTTCTTCCATTAACCCCTTTTCTCCCATCAGTCCTCTAATCCCTTCCGCCCAGGTAAGTTTAGGTCTACCTCGTTTTCTTCTTCATGGTGGGCTCCATTCTTTTCTTTTGGCAGTCTCCCCTCTTCTATTATTTGAACATGTCCATAACATCGAAGTTGCCTGGTTTTTAATATCTTCTAAAAGAGACCTTGCTACATTTGTTTTGTGTTTAATAATAGCATTCCTGATTTTGTCCTTCCTGGAGTTTCGAGCCAAGCGTCGCCAAAAATCCATTTCTGTGGTGTTTAGTTTCGCTACCGTTTTTTTCTTTTAAACATCCATGTTTCTGCTGCATATGTAATTTATTTTTAACTGTTGCATGCTAAATATAACTCTTTGTTTTGGGGGTGACATCACGGTCCCACAAAATGCTGTTTATATTATTATTATTATTATTATTATTATTATTATTATTATAAAACACGTACAGTACAAGGCTGTTTCTTCCAATCGGCCCGACATAACACTGATTTGGAGGAAAAATAAAGAGGCTGCATTCGTTTACGTAGATGTTCCATGAACCCACAATCTAACAAGCCACAATTAGAGAAAAACAAAACAAAAATTAGGATTTCGTCCTTTAAATTACTCAACAGTGGCACCTGAACAAGTTTATTTTTATCCCACTTGTCTGCTACAGGGAGATCCCTAACAAGCTTAATCAAAGCCACGCTGCCCTCGATTTACAACAATGTCTCCTGTCCCAGATCCAGAAAGTGGTCCTCCTAAGCACCTGTTCCATCATCAGAAAATTCCTCAAAGATGAAGCTCACTTGTTTGACGAAAAGACTGATAACCACTACCAAGTTCCCGGATTTATACACACATTTTAGTATTTCCTGATGCAGGCCCAGCAGATAGTTGGTTCAAAGCCTTTGCTTTGGGAGCTTTACAACACTGGGCATAGCCCGAGAATCCCAAATAATAGTAAAAATGAGGACGAGGAAGGATTATGTGAAGAATTTAAGGAGGTTAAGGAAGTAAGGACGGAGAAGTAGGATAGAAGGGGAGAAATTATATAAAAATAAGAAAACAGATGTAACAGAATGAAAGTTGCAGGTAAAGTTAGCACGACTTCCAATTAAACAGCGCTTTATTGAGGTACGTGAAAGTGTGAAGGTGCATCTGCGGGCGTACTTTTGATTTTTGAAGCTGGTGGACCTGAGATGACGTAAGGGTTCCGATGGTAAAAGTAAGAAAAAATTGAAGGACGAAAGAAGACTAAGGGAAAAATGAGGAGAAGGAGACAGTAGGAGGAAAAATAATAATAAATAAAAATAACATGAGGAATAATTTTTTCACATTTGTACCGTGCATCCTGCTATTATCAAAGTTCTTTATTACCATCTGATGCACAAGAGATTTGATTTTAAAGGCGTATTACAATTTACATTAAAATTACAACAACTCCAACATATTTCGTTGTGATCACCATTATCAGGGAGCGTACTGTGTGAACTTGCTAAAGTTACAATGCTAAAACATTTGTTTCAATATTGTAACTTTGGCAAGTTCACGTATTACGCTCCCTGATGATGGTGATCACACCGAAACATGTTGGAGCTCTTGTAATTTTAATGTAAATTTTAATACTCCTTTAAGAACAATTCTCTTGTGCATCAGTTGTTTATAAGGAACTTTGGTGAGGAAGAGTTTACAACGTGAAATTATTTTTCTTGTCGTCTCGAAATTTATGACGTATTAACTCTGGATGATTTGGCTGTGAATGACCACTGATTTTTAGAGTTTTTTGGCTTTCACTGTGGCATAGTTGAGGTCTTCGTTCTTGCAGGCTGTGGCGCCATGTCACTAGGTCATTTATTTCCGGCGTTCCGAGAAGACGATGTGATCTCGAAAGGTTGGGAACCTATTACCTCGTAACCAAGCGTCTCGTACCAGAAGAATTAGATCTCGACTCTGGGTTGCACATTAACTTATTGATAATTAACAGGTATTTGATTAGGCAGTAAGAGGATGCTAATGCAATGCCTGAATAAGAAGACTGGAGGACTGGAACCAAATACAGAAAGAGATGAAGAAGTGTAGGTTGAGGAAGGGGGAAAGCGTTTAAAAAAAGTGAGCATACGGGGAATGAGTACGAAATTAGATTGGAAGGCAGAGGGCACAAGAGGGGGGGGGGGTTGGATGCAGAAATGAGAATGAAACGGTGGTATGGGGAGGGGTAGAAGAAGAGACCTCTGACGACTAATTACAATAAGATACTTCACCCGTCCTTTTTTCTCTCGTGTCCTTGTTTCTTCTTCTGTCCTTTCTTTCAAGCATATTCTGAATCAGTCGATTCATAAACACTATCTTACTGTAGGCATGATACCTATCACGTCTTGTTCTGCGCCAAAGAATTGCTGGTATCCTGTATAACACTAAACACATTTCTCTGTTTGTGTGACATCGAATTAAAACACTTGTAATTGTTTCCTCCTCTTCCTTCTCCTTCTCCTCCTCCTCCTCCTCCTCCTCCCCTAGCTCTTTCTCCTCTTCCTTCTCCTCCTTCTCATCATCATGATACCTTGTGACCTCGTAGCCAGATAATCAACGTGAATTCCCTGTTCAAAAGGACTTAAATTTTGTAACTCAAACAGATGCTGGATTCTTAAATTTTGGAATTGTCTGTCGTGTTTGTGGTACCGTCACAAGACAGCACTGAGAAAACACGATGGTGTCACTTGATCGCCGTCGTCGGTTGGAAGAAATATTTATATAAGTGATTTAACGATAAAACGTACTGTAATATCGTATTGCCTTCCTCTGCAAATAGTTGTGAATAATAAGCCTGATTTTCTGCAAAATTTGGTGTCCATTTATTTAAAAACCAGTAAAATCTACCCGAGTATTATTTGTGTTTCTTACAAATCGTATTTGATTTAAAGAGCAGTTAAAAGTATTTTAGGAAAAAATAAGTTTTCAAAATCTGTGATAAAGATATGTTGTGGGCAATATTTGTTCGTAAGATGGATGAAGTAACAGGGGTTTGGAGCAATTTGCATACGAATAGGTACACAAATTGTAATATTCACCAGATGAATGAAATCAAGGAAGACGGACCTCATATTCACTTGGTAAAGAGGCTGTTTTCTTGGAGATGAAGCGGCCGGGGCTTGAAGATGACTTCTCACATTTAGTGCCGAGTTTACCCCATAATCATTTATGGCGGGTGTGCCGTCTCACTTTTCCTTACCGCAACAAGAGCACAATTACGGACAGTCCTCCACTGCATTTAACACATATATGAATTTCTGTGAAAAGGCCGTGTGCTGATAAAGTATGTATGAATATTTGTGCAGAATAGTCATTGATGTTTAGAAGGAAGGAAATTTTACAAAGGCCGAAAGAGGCTTGAAAATAAATGGCTGCGTGCCACACACACAGAGTTTTCCAGTTTTATTAAATATTTCGTCTTTTAACCTTCCGCTGTCCCGAAACGTCGGCCACTACTAACGGACGCTGCGTAACATCCCTGAAGAGCAAAGACCTCAACTACACCGCCCCGGAAGCCTGAAATTTCACGTCTAATATTAACTTATACAGTAAAATTTGGAGAATTATTGGACAGCCTTCTAGCGGAGTGATACTCATTCCTTCGTACTGCGCCCTTCATTGCTTCAATTAAAGAAAACTCGACGAAGACGGGGAGGGGTGAATGAGGGGGGGAAGGAAGACGTGTCAAATGAGACAAGGTTACGAGAAGAGGAGCGATTGAGGGGTGGGGCCGGGTGGAGATGAATGCCATCGAGTTGGAAGTAGGAAAGAGAGAATGTCTTCTAGATTTCTAATTTTTATCAGACTTTTTGTTATTATTATTATTCTCGGTGCTGAAATTTGATTCCAACTGTTGCTTTATTCAAGACGATTTTTTAGATAGAGAAAAAAAGAGATTCAGAACTGTATCTGATTTTTAAGACGGTTAATTGCTTGGAAATTGTATCACGGAACGTGTAATTTTTATCTTTGAAATTCTTTCTCCTTCTGATGAATTCCTTTAATTTGAGTTTCTGGTTCTTAAAAAGGGAGAGTTCTTATTAAGTAAAGTTTGTAGCAGACCATCGGATGAAAACCATCAGCTAATAATATTACAGAATATTGTCGATATCTGATGGACATATCTTTAGAGAACATTGGTGTTTATTTGTAAGAAATAAACTGAACCATGAAACTAAGTTCCAGTAGTTGAATAAAGAGAGACCAACTTGATGGCACTTGCTTTTTTATTTCATTATTTAATGCTCAACAGGTTTCGGATGTTATTGCATCCATTATCAGGAGCTTGCGACTTATTTGTTGAGTTATTTCATGGGTTGTATTGCTCTGTAAGGATAGGGGTTTTTGTATTAGCGTACTTATTTATTGGTGAGTGTTTAGTCGTGACTTGTGTGGTTGTTTTAGATAGCGTGTTTCTGCAAATATTGGCTGCTGCAGAAACACACTTTCTAAAACTACCACACACGTCACGACTAAACACTCACCACTAAATAAATACGCTAATGCAAAAACCTCTATCCTTACAGAGCAATACAACCCATGAAATAACTCAACAAATAAGTCGCAAGCTTCTGATGATGGATGTATTAACATCCGAAACATGTTGAGCATTAAATAATGAAATAAAAAAAAAGCAAGTGACATCAAGTTGGTCTCTCTTCATTCAACTATCAAGATGATGCACGGTCCAATAAACATAAGTTCCAGTAGTTTAGTAATCACTTACTCGGTATAAAAATAATAGGCCTAATTTATCTTTCAGAAGTGTAAATAATTTAAAGGGTAGTGATATCACTAGACACAAACGAGAAGAAATCGCTATAGTTTATTTGTAGTCAAATTTACAGGCGTGTATATCTGTACTAATTGTTTTGTAGTTACTTCCGCTTATGCATTTTAAACAATTTGACATGTCCATTAAATCTTGCTCTCGTTTTGAATTGATGTGGTGCTGAAAAATACAAGTGAAGGACACGTCTGTCACTATGTGTGAACAGTTAAACCTAATAATTTTTATCTCACACTACTGACATTTTACACATTGCAGTGAAAATGTATCAGAATAACTTTTCTTACAATAGAAAAGCACCTGTAAAATATTAACTCTCTTTTATTATTTTACAATTTAGAGTAACATTATCTACAATGGGTGAAGAGAGAGAGAAAAACCAACAAGATACAACTAATCTGATATTTATTATCAAACTTCTATCTCAACATGTTTGGGGAATCATTATGCCCATCATCAGAACAGTAACTTTCACACAGTGCACACAGCTTGCGACCCAGCTCCACACTACCACAACCAGCACAACCAGTGTAGAACACCATATGAGGTAATGGACGGTCTTGTTCTCCTGATGATGGACATAGAGATGCCCGAAACATGTTGAGATAGAAGTTTGATAATAAATATCGGATTAGTTGCATCTTGTTGGTTTCTCTCTCTTCATCCTACGTTCATGATGCACGGTCACAAGAGCCTAAAATTATCTACGTTATGTATTATTTTACAGTTTAGAATAAAATTATCTACATTAAATGGCGGTGATTGTATAATGATTGTAAAATATATACAGTTAAATGACACTTTATCCTATCTCTAATTTTTCAACAGCCAGTAATCAGTACAAACCAATCTATAGCTGAGGCATCACCGCCCAGGATACCACACACCAACGCACGCCCACCGCCGTACCTGCTCACACGCACTTTATGTCTCATACATAATTTATTGGTCTGATGATGAGATCTCAACATCCGCCACACACAAACAATATTTAGTCTCTTAGAACTTTTGCAAACCTGATGATGGCCCCCCATGTAGGCCGAAACATGTCGTTTCATTAACATCCAATAAAACTAGTTGTGTTTTGACTTACTTTACTTTTTTTTTAGTTTCATCAGTACAAACCAAGAAAGGAGGCATTAGTAATGCATACAGTAATTCAGATTGAAACCCTCAAGGAAAATGGGAGGTTGAGAAATGAAGGCATGTATGACGGACAGTACGTGAATTTGAAAGAAATGCGGTTTAGAGTGCGGAGTGAGTTCGTCTGGCTATAATAAGGCCCAATGCGGTTTAACTGGAACACCGAAATTTTCTTCCGACTGACATAAAAACGGGCACTTTCTTGACCATTGTAAAAGTCACGTTTTCAACAAAACCCCTGAACCACGGGGGTTTCTTAATAGGCGTATTGGAAGGGAATGAACATTGAAGTATTTGAGCGTGGCGTTATTCTGGTACCTGGTACAGACACGACGATACAGTAGTATCTGCCATATTGTAATAAACTGTAACGACCTCCAATAAATTCTTCTGCTGTTGAAATGGGAATTCGCTTAGTCAATCGACGTCCATACACGCTCGGTTGTCAGCCCAAACCCTCCATGTTTTCGATCACGAAAGCCTTTCTTTTCTACCTCAGTCCCCTTCCCTGCCACTGCTTTATTTGTCATATGAATTGGAATTTTCCGTGCAGACGTATGCATAGATTCGTCAGTAATAATGCAGTCAACAACATTTTCCAAATCTATACGGGTTTCTGTAACTTATACAAAACCTTTCAAATATTCTTCATCCATCTATCATAATATCACATGCCAAAGATACATTAATCTTTGGCTGGCTACCTAGTTGTGTGATAGCATATATGTGCATAAAACACTGGTTCTATAGACACTGACCTTCTTTAGCTTATTTGTAAAATTCTTCCTTGCAGTGTTCTTCGTTCCACATCTCGGTCTTGTTGCTGGGTGACAGTACACAGCTGTTAGCCTACTTATCTCAGTGTCTAGATCACATAACTTAGGTTTTTATATCGCTCTTCTTTGTATGTATGTGCGCAAGCTTGTGTTGGCACGTATTGTTAAGTCCTTCGTTTCAGCATCTGAAGTATTTTACCGATTCTTACGAAACTTGCTGTAATCAAAATGATGCCATTAGAGAGCACCCGATTATCGCCAACTTAAAAATGCTATATGTTTACTAATGTAAGGGCAGTCGCGCATTATTGCGAAGTGGGAACGATATTAGCGACATTTACTGTCAATCCCTGAAGAGCTGTAAGTTAATAACCTCAAAAAATTGTGTTTTATACTTTTCTTTTAGAATATAAAATATGAACTTGGAAGAATAAATATTTTATTTAAATTTGGGATGTCACCGGGATTTATCTGGTCGAATTTCGGCTACCTCTCCTCATCTCTTCCCTTTTCCCGGTACGACGAATTGAACAGTGTGTTTAGACATTGGGGTGTTCAATGACCGGATTTGCCCTTCAAAATTCTTTACGGTATTACACTTTCGAAGTTTTTCCATCACAGTTTAATATTTATTTTTACTCCTAGCTAAGGCAACGTAGTTTCCTGAGCTGCACTATTCTAAAAGTGTGACCCCTGTGAATAGCCCAGTTCCCAGTAACATAGTATCTCACCACACTATTCAAATGGAACCTGCAAAGTCTGCAGTAAATTTTATATTCGTGGTTCCGTGCATCGTAACTCTAGGTCGAAGAAAACCAACGAGACGCAACAGTACGCAGATATTTATTTACTGCTAAATTACTCTACATATTTCGGGCGTCCATCGCGCCCATCATCAGGAGTAGGCCTACATAAAACTGTAGTTGCAGCCTCTGGTACAGATCATACTATCTGGGGAGCAAGTTTCCACAAACGTGACCAAATAAGGACTGATTTGGGACCGTCTGTCTCAAATCAGTACTTATTTGGTCACGTTTGAGGAAGCTTGCTCCCCATATAGTATGATCTGTACCAGAGGCTGCAACTACAGTTTTGTGTGCTCCTGATGATGGGCGTGATGGACGCCCGAAACATGTAGAGAAATTTAGCGGACCGTCGGTCCCACTCCTGATGAAGGGCGCGATGGACGCCCGAAACATGTAGAGTAATTTAGCAGTAAATAAATATTTGCATACTGTTGCATCTCGTTGGATTTCTTCAACCTGTAGTAAAGTTACACCGTACTGTGTATAAGGATATCGTCAATACCCCAAATTCCAGTAGTATGAAAATTGTTTCTTGTACCATTTAATTAAGAAAGAACGCTGAAGGTTTTGGTATGAACAAAATACATTTAGTAATTTATGACATTGACTGCATTTTGTTTAAATGCCACATGTAAACAGTCGGATTAAAGTCTGCTCACTTTTAAAATGTAACTAGCTGTCCTTTATTGAAAATATTCGGTTACTTAATGTCATTTACATTTTTTCAGGTATATTGAATGCTTATGTATTCTATTTTAATATTGTTACAAGAGCTCGTATGTTTGGAAGCTGGCTGTTATAAGTGTAATAAACCGTTTATTGCATATGCCCTTTGGAATTATTTCTTAAAAATTGTTGTGTACGCATAAATAAATGTAGCTTATTGGAAACCCGATTCCCAAGGTATAATGTTGTAATATAATACCCATTTGATTCGTATAACAATTTTGTGTATCGAATGGTTCACTACCGGGATAAGGCAGTTTCATGCATAGTTTGAAATTTTTCTTACGGGCATTGGGAAATTTTTTCAATTGCTCGTATTTTCTCGCTTTAAATGTCAGAAGTCATGTCATATGTAATTTAACGACGGCTTATCAGAAATGGCTTATTATTTAGGGTTGTAGTTGAAGGGTCTTTCAGTAAGGTGCTGAATGCAATATTTGTGCCTAAGACAAAGATAAACGCATTTTCGTGATGACGAACCAAAAAATTATCTTCCTGAGGTGACGAGTTGCCGCCCCCAGTGGCCGTGCGGTCTAAGAAGTATGTCTGCGGCCGCTCGCCTGCTGAGATTGTGGGTTCGAATCCCACCGGGGTCATGGATGTTTGTCTGTTGTGAGTGTTGTGTGTTGTCAGGTAGAGGTCTCTGCGACGAGCTGATCACTCATCCAGAGGAGTCCTATCGACTGTGCTGCGTTGCTGTGTGTGATCTAGAAACCCCAAGAATGAGGAGACCATGGCCCACATTGGGCCGCAGCGCCACAAAAAAAATTGACAAGTTAATAGATGTGAAATGGACGGTCCATGTAGCAAGCATTAATAAAATGCGAAAATCATATAAGATTCTACTTGATAAATGTAAAGAAGAGAGCCACCTGGGGGACGTAGGCATAGATGGAAGGATAATGTAGTAATCTCGCCACTGGACCATCTCCTGGGACATATGAATACATTCCACATTCTAACAACCATTTCTATGATAAATATTGCTATAGCTTTGCTTATTTATCTAATTGTTGTAAGATTCCTTTGTTGTGTCACTTCATTTGACGAACATTTCGCAAGCATTTCTCATTTTTCCACATGCGTGTTACATTTTTCTCCCAACCCACATTTTTAAATTATTCACCAAGCATTATGTATGACGAACTGAAGAATGCAGCTCCTTATTTTTCCATATTCCTGTTATTTTCTTTTTTGTGATTTCCAGACACTCTCCTCAGCATTTTGTTTTTTAAATGTCGTGTGGATTTGTCCTTCCTTCAGGACGACAATGAAGTATTGCACTCCTATAAAAACATAGGTATCAAATATATTTTATGTATTTTCACTCTTAAGTGGATTGATTTTTAAATATAAGCAGGGCGTGGGGGACATATGAAGAAGAACAGAAATGTTTAGAAATTTTTTATGGGAAAAAATGAAACAAAGAAACCGCTTGGAAGACAGATTTAATTGGATCGTGTTAAAATGTTGCTGAAAAATGAATGGAGGAACTGGAACTGGGTTAATAGGGTCCCTTTGAGCACGGTATTGGACCTTATGGTTCTATTAATAACGAGTACTTCTTGAATGGAGGGAGGGGAGGGGACAGCAGTGGCACAGTGGTTAAAGTGCTGTGTTACAAATCGGAGGGTCGCTGGTTTGACCTCAGCTGGTGTTATTGGATTTTTTCATTGACATAAAATCCTTCCGATCGCACTATGGCCCTGGGGTCGACTCACCCTCTAACAGAAATTAGTACCAGGAGCATTTCCTGGGGGTAAAGGCGGACGATGCGTAAGGCTAACAACCTTACCACCATCCTGTGCCGTTGTCATGAAATCTGGGAAACTTAACTTTATGTAACCCTCTGGGCCACTCCGGGCCTATAACGGGACTGATTTTACACCTTGAATAGATGACGCAATTTTAGCTTCTCAAGAAGGAAAATGCTCCATGGAATCAGTTAATTGACTTTTTTTTTAAAGTAACCTTCATAACGAGCAACTATTACACTAGCTTTATAGCTCAGACCTATCTATGACTCTACAACATGGAACTAATTTAACTTTTGTGTAAGAGGGAGAAATGACCGAATGTTCGAATTTAAAGGAAATTGTCCACAAATTGCAGGACTGGATGTGCGTGAGTAACATTCTTTAGCAGTAGTTATTTAATGATAGGAAATGACATTACTGGATCGATCAGAGAAACACAATGAGATTGAAGAATGACGTGAGTTGGAGTGGGTTAAAAAATGGGCGGATGAAAGGATGTATGGGAAATACAGGAATGATATCGATTGTATTGGGGGTTACGTAGCACGGCAGTCTGCAAGTTTCTGTTGTTATTATTGTTATTATTATTATTATTGAACTGGCTGAACATGCAACCTATCATTTGGCTGCTGGAACACACAACCGTTCATAAAAACCTACAGAATTAAGTAGTCCCACTTCTTCACTACGTCACCTTGCATTTGCTTCCACGAATTGAAGCTGGTGTGAGCGCCATGAAGTAACATATCAACGGTAATGTCAAGATGCCAATCTCGATTGATAATAATGACGTAGGGGCTTATATCAATTAATACATTTTATTGATCTGTTATTAAGGGGATAATTAAATCAAAGAGATTGAGTTATTGGAGGTAAGCAATACATACGTGGACCAAGATGTATACAAACTATTTCAGTGGAAGAACAACGATGAAGTGACCAATTTGTAAACTATGTCTTCAAATAATTTCCGGTACCATACAAGACTGAGAATTTTTTGAAGAGGTGAATTACTTTTAGATTGTAACAATGGCGACAACTCTATGAAGTTAGATAGTGAATTTTTATTGTTATTATTGACGTCATGGGGCATGAGAAGATAATATTAAAATATATTTATTACGATTACAAACCAAATAAATGCACTCTTGTTGTAATTTAATTCTACAAAGTATCTTCCTAATGATGGAACTTCATGGTCCGAAACGTATAGAAGATTCTTTGTGAAATGAAATTAAGACAAAGAATGCATTTTTTGGCTTCTAATCTTGTATCACAATGTACGGTATAAACAGAGTAAAATTAAAATATGTCTTAGGGAAGTAGGTCGTGAAGATGGAGGTGAATGTGTAACTTTTATTTTTTGGTGTTGAGATTTAGTGTATTTTGCTATAACGATAGAGAGAGAGAAAGAGTGAAGAGAGAGAAATTAGATTTCATTCTTTAACTCAAAGTTCTGGTACTCTGTTAGAAGTTATTGCGAAATGTGTTTTTAAGTTCAAAATGTTATCTTCACATTAATCAGGTTAAATGTAATTTGGAAACGCTTATTAATTATAATTGTTTGCTTGCTTGTTTATTTTTTGTTTCCTTTTTTGTCGCTACAGCAGAAAACTCGCAGGTAGAAATACCGGGGTGCTGATAAGTCCTTAGCCCGACCAGGAAGGAAACAAGCTCGGAAGCATGTCAGGGACTCGCGCGATTTCAACAATACCTAGACGCGAGGTGTCATCAAGTTTTTTTTGCAAGGCAAGGCGCCGAAGGAAATTCACGCCATTCTGACAGAAAGATTAGCTTGTTTCCTTCCTGGTCGGACTAAGGATTTATCAGCACCCCTGTATATGCGTACAAATCTGGACTATAAAAAAAACCTACAGTTTCAGTAAAGCTGCAGTCTGATGTTCTGTGGCTCAAGAGGTGAACCAATGACAGCCTTTCACCTTGGGGATCCGGGTTCGATCCAAAACCATTCTTGAATTTATCTTGGACTCTTTGGCAGTAATGCCTTAGGGAGAAAGCGTAATGAAGGGATTGGGTGAAAAAAAAAGTCCAACTGCAGGGCCTTATGCGGGCTTTTACTTTTATTACTATTTGAAAGTTCTACTATTGTAAAAATTAAATTCCAATAAATTACACATTAAATATTTTAATCATAATTAAGTAATTACTAAAAATGTGTTTCGATGCAAGAATAGACGAATATGTAACATAATTAAAGCAGTATGTTATGGTGCCAGTCGCGCTAGAGATGAAGAAGTGGAGCAAACTATTAGAGAGACAAAATTGTTTTGTATGCGTCCAGGAAAGGAATATATCGTGCACGTCAGGGCCCTGATTCAGTTAAATCATTCAATAGGCAAATATTTCAACCAGTTCTCCGGAAAAGTGTCATATGATCACATCCGACAGAATAATCTAACTCCAAGTCCTGCTAAAATAAAAAGATTGGTGAATTTCCTGCACGACATATATATATATATATATATATATATATGGTAGCGTGTCTTATTTGTGTGAGATTTTTTATGATACATTTAGATTAGCTCTGAATTGTTTATAGTCACTAGGGAAACAAGTGATGTATTACGTAGAACAGAGCAACCATCAATTTCCTTACGCATGGACCAATTTCCCATTTATCGGACGCGACTGACTTAGTGTATGAGGGCTCGTAGGAGACAAGTGTGCTGGAGAAACCGAGTAACCTGCAACTGGAAAGGCATTATCCGACAAAACATAACTCTTTATTATAATAATCATAAATAGATACATGTTTCGGCTGTGCAAGGCAGCCATCATCAGGCCTTATGTTCCAGAAATCTAAAAGAAGAAAATTTTGTAACTGTAGCTATACACCTGAAAGTAAAATCATATGGCCGAGATTTCGCCCTTACGAGAAATATTCGTTAACGTCACGTCTAAGAGGCATTTTGACAACAAATAAGGGTATTTTAAAAACATTATTGATTAGACAGAGTAAACTTTAAATTTTCCTTGAAGTAAAATTAAAATTAATTTAAATTTATACATAATACAATTTAATTACATTTTAATTTTCATTTAAGGAAATTTTATTGTTTTATGTTATATATACACAACGGGGAAGACACACATTGAGACTTTAAACGGAGTCGTGTGTACAGGCAGACGTGTGTAAATTTCTGCGATGTATTTGTAAGAACGATACCCGTACCACATATCAGCCTGTTATTATAACGTCTTACACAATCCTTCATCTTTATTCATGTATTTAAAATATTGAGAACTAAAACCTGCCTGCACTACAGCCATGCATATGGCGGTGGTGTTAATAAATCTTTGTTCGTTCTGCAACTTTTATTGAAATTTTTTTATATAAGTTACAACAGTATTACAAGTTTTACTTTGGTCTGTTGGAGGTTTGTCGTTATATCTGCCACGGTATCCCGCAGGCTTCGTATCAAATCTTTATGCAGTAAAGTGGGCGGGAAGGGAAAGCTTCTTTCTCACTTCGTGATCGGACAGTTTTAGTTTAAGAGAAAGTCATTAAACTGGATTCCATGTGATTGAGATCAAACGGAAATTGTTACTATTCGGTCTAAAAATCAACCATATATATAATCTCGTCGTCATTCAAAAATAGGTGTGCCTGAATCTGCACTGTTTATAGTATAGTGGATTGTTTTGTATGAGAAAAAGGTACGGAGACATATGTTAGAATTTTTGTTCTGTAGTGAGAGTAGGAGATCGTATGTAAAGGCATAGCATTGTACCATGAACGGTATAATTTATAGACAATTACAGCCAAACGCAACAATTGTTGTGTTTGACTGTAATTGTCTATAAACTGTGTAGAAAATCGGAGAGTTGAATGTGAGTCTAATATGCTAGTTCTTTATTCCAAGTAAGTTTTTACACTCCGTCCAACTGATGGTTCACAATTAAAGCGTTTCCGAAGGATTTTCTTTCTCTGTTGGATTCACTTGAACATAAACGTGTTTAGTGTGTAGGGCTCAGGTGTAGAACCAGGATTGTTGAATTGATATGGGACGGTTTTCCATGCTGAGGCTGTGCAGTGCACAACAATGACAACAGACTGATAACAACAGTAACTAACCGCGATGAGATCAACGGTCTCCTTACTATCCTGCCCTTAAGAAATACGATATTTTGGACACCGGACTGATTTACCGCCCTGTAATTTTATGAAACAAGGTCCTTTTTGAGAAGCTAAGAGTTTTCTTTATTTTGGGTGTTTCAACGAATCCGTCTGATTTCGTGTTGTGGAGAAAACTTTATAATACTCATCTGGTTAGTTTTTGGGCTTGATAACATGCGAGTTCCTGTGTTGAAAATCACCCCCCCACCCCCCAAAAAAAGAATGTAGCATTAGTATTTGGAGACTCTGTAGATTTTTTTTTCTGTGAGTGTGACAAAATGTCAGTAGATTCAGAACTGAATTACCGCTCTAACAAGTTCTATGTCTCGTGCACACCATACAAACCGTCAAAAGATTTCTTTCTCATTACAGTTTCTGACAACAACTTTATGAACATAATAAATGACAATTGTAATTCGAACAACAATGCACAATATGTTTTTTAGTTTAACTATATTTCTATTGTAATCATTCCTAGAGGTTTCGATACATTTGTGTCATCCTCAGGGAGTTCCAAAGTAGTACATCGCTAAAGTTACGTAGATCCTATATTATTAAAGTATCATTAAAAATTATCAAAATTAGCATTCTCCACACCACCACACAGGCAACATCAACACAGGAATATCCAGATGTACATACGACCACGTAAACATACTTATTTACTTACTTACTTACTTACTCCATGGTGCAGATTTCTTCTTGAGAAGCTAACTGTTTTGCAGCTAGTCAAGAAATTCCCCGCATTTCACGGAACCCGAAGGTTCATTACTGAACTCACAAGCCTCCGCCACCTGTCTCTATCCTGGGTCAGCCCAATCCAGTCCATAAACCCACATCCCACCTCCTGGAGATCCGTCCTAATATTATCCACCCATCTAAACCTAGGTCTCCCCAGTGGTCTCCTTCCCTCCGGTTTCCCCACCAAGACCCTATACACCCCCCTCTCCTCACCCATACGCGCCACATGCCCTGCCCATCTCATTCTTCTCGATTTTATCACCC
>Ga0123352_10006058_pt1 | contig 18412 bp, 7 predicted proteins | sample TergutLab28metaG_FD_89700 | JGI IMG/M metagenome (GOLD analysis project Ga0123352, IMG submission 89700) | Labiotermes labralis P1 segment gut microbial communities from Petit-Saut dam, French Guiana - Lab288 P1 | ecosystem: Host-associated > Arthropoda: Insects > Digestive system > Gut ... | reverse complement strand
GCTAAAGTCATACTATAAAAAGTCACAATAATTTTGCTGTACCAGTTGGGTATTGTGGCATCATGCCTGTAATACAAATTATACCAAGTAAGTATCGTCAAAATAAATATTAGAATAATTTTGTGCACAAATAATTAGGCTTGTTGGACCGATGTGAATTTATTCTTATACTGTTCGCAACATAATATTGCACAACACGGTAAGAATAAATTCACATCGGTCCAACAAGCCTAATTATTTGTGTACAAAATTATTCTAATATTTATTTTGACAATACTTACTTGGTATAGTTTGTATTACAGGCATGATGCCACAATACCCAACTGGTACAGCAAAATTATTGTGACTTTTTATAGTATGACTTTAGCAAGGACGATATGGCTCCCTGATGATGGTCCTAGGACCGAAACATGTCGGAACTTTTTAAATGTTTTAATGTATAAATTTTATAAATGTTGTATATGTGCAATAGTTGGTATAATAATTGAGTAATAAGGATGTTATTTGAACATCCAACGTAGCCGAACAAAACGAATCAACAGCATATTGAGTTTAATGTGTTCAAATAATTATGTATCAGATGGTTTGTTGTCTTGTGAATGGTAGAATGAAGAGTCTGGCAAGTGAAACTCTTTACAAGTTAGTTGTTTGTAAAACTGTGATTTTACAGTATAAAGACTTGTTGACATAGGTTAATTTAATTGTTAAAAATAATGAAAACATTATTTCAATTTGTGTTTTTATTGTCATTCCTTAAAATACATAGGTATTTGCTAATACTAATGTATTCGCAACGTTTTCGATATAAAGTGTTTATCTTGTATACTCGTTTATACACAAACACATGTATGTACAGTTCGCATCAATTATAAACGAAAGTAAAGTTCAATTATAGTAGTACACCATTTGTAGAATTTTCCTTTGGACTGCGAAGAAAACGCATCCCTTCACAACGTTCGTTGGACAGGCTAAACGGCGCTGAAATGTTAATTTATCCTCCGTGGATTGAATTAATTTTCTTCTATCCACAAAGTTTATATGTGTGTCGAACTTGAGTTAGTACTTGATAAAACTGACACATTCTACGAATTGTTGATGATGGTGGTAGTGTCTGTTTTCCGAAGCCTCTATCTTTCATTCGCACTTAAATACTTCACTAATATGCGCGTCTTTTATTGTCTTACGAACTTCAGCAGCAGCCTTGCAATTGTAGGCAAGACCTGCCAAATCGAGTTTTTTATTACTTGTGTTGGATTGTTAAGGGCTACAGGAGATATCTTTTTGATATTTAGCACAGCTTGGTAATCATCATGAGGTCGTGTATTGAATGAAAGTTTAATGCTGAATTTGAATACAATAAACGACAGGTACCTTGTAAGCTTTACGGCAATGGCCAAAAAGTGATTTATGTTCAAAATTTCTTTAATGAAATAAATATATATAAATTGGGCTGTCTCAAAAATATAATATCCGGATTTAGAAGAAAAGTATATTACGGAATGGCGGAAGTATTATTTACTGCTTATGCAGAATATTGGAGACAAAGTTTTTTTTTCTTGTGTTCAGAGCAAACATCTGCATATCGCTTATTACTATTATTTAATTTGTTTTATAGAAACAACTCGTCATGTTTTAGACCTCGCCCTTTAATCTCAAATTTGTTCCATTGCGTTGAGTTCATTACAGGAGAAGTGTGCTGTTCGTTCTTAATTAATGTAATTGAGTACAGTTTCCTTACCCCTATTACTGCATAAAGGGTTATGTGAATGACAGTACAAAGTTGCTCAGTAACTAAGCATAATATGACGCAGTCGTCAGGCAACAAAATCGTCATCCATGTGATGATTAGCAGACGCCATACGAATCGAAAATAAAGGGGTTTCCGAGCTAAATCCACTTGAGAAATGCGAATTTCATTGTTATTAGAGCTCTTCGGAGGTACGACTCATCATATACTAGGCAAATAACTAAGCCTTCGCAGACTAAATGAGGAGAGGATTTAAGGAACAAAACTGTTATTCAATTGCTGTAGCTGGAATTGTTTTAATGTTTGCGTTTATTGCACGACTTACGTAACATTTCTTTCTGTTTATCTTAGTAATTAACCAACTTGATGCACAACATTTTTTTACAATAAGTTTATTTCATGCCTCTACATGTTTCGAGCACCATGTGCTCATCATCAGGAGGTCAAAATTGTATTATACAGCCACTGATATCATCACACCTATAGATTTGATGATACCAGAGGTTGTATAATACAATTTTGACCTCCTGATGATGAGGAGCACATGGTGCTCGAAACATGTAGAGGCATGGAATAAACTTATTGTAAAACAGAACTTTTGTGCATCAAGTTGGTTAATTACTGAGATAAATATACAGAGATGCACGGTCAGCAAAACATCAAAATTCCTTTCTGTGTTTTCTGGTATTTATTTTGTTAAAGAAATGCACTAACATTAAAAATTATATAAATAGTTTATCAAACTATATTTTGGGTAACATGCTATCTTTTCCTGGGCGTTTATCAATTGTACGATTCGAGAGACTCCCTCTATCTGAATTTCTGAGCTGAGAAAGAAAAAGTCACAGATGCATAAGAAATGAATTCAGGAACAACAGTTGCACGTTTATGTACACCATAATTGACATGTCTAGTACAAATAATCGTTTCGTTCACCTGTGATCATTTTGGGCCTTCAAGGTAAAATGTAATTATTTGTGATAACACCTTTAGATGATGTTGCTTGCTTTGTTTCTTGTATGTACTTGAGCAATGAAAAATAATTTAAGCGCAAGACCAATGTAGGGCAACATTTTGAAAGAATGTAATAAAACTGTGTTGCATATCTTTCGATATGTATTCCTCAGAACTAGACAGCTTGTTGTTTAAATTGTACAACTAGATCATTTTTGCGCTGAGAAATCTGGTAAGAGACCTTAGAGAATAAGAAATGTGAATATGTAAATTGAGTGTCTCATATCCGTGACCAATTCGAGCCAATGTCACATAAAGAATCGTTCCTGCATTCTGCCACATTACAAACAGACATTAAGTAATAAACTGAAACTTTCAGGTAGCGAGGCTTGTCAGATAATGGATTATAAGGCGAATCTGTTTTGGTGAAGACAGAATTTGCATTTCGTCGTAACTGAGTGGACGGTTGATATGGCAGTCGTAAGTGGTCGACGACGCACTGCGCTACCACTGGAGAACGTTCTGTTAGAGGGACTGTCTTACGTACAACAGTCGCAGTACCAGAACAATTTTTATCTCACTTGACAAAACATAATCAACTACAGTGTTTTTTGTATTTTGTCTCTTGTCCAAGTTACATTCCGTAACTTTCGCAACGTTTCTAGGGAGATCTCTCTTTCTGGGGACGAAATCACCTGATCTCCCGAAACGATATGCGTTGTCTAAGAGTAATATGTAATATAAACTGTACTCTGAGAAAACACGTGCTCCGAATGTTAATCACTTTGTAGACAAACTTATATTGACTGGGAATATATCTCCTTTTCTGTTTAATATTTGTCTATTCTGTCCACAACACTCATTTCATAGTCCATTCAACATTACCTCTTTCCCCAGACTTACGTCTACTTGAGCGAATGCCACCCTAATACCACTTTAGCTTTGGGCAAAGTCCGCCGGATAACAACGAAGTTGTTACATCTTGTCGAAGTCTACGGCGATAGCGATAGATTCAACCCACAAATGGGTACTGTGGATATGGTGCGGGGAAATATCCGGGAAATGCCGGTGCCGAGGGTTGAACTGGAATTGATGCTGTTATGTAAGTTGTTAAGACAGTTGGTACTACTTTCGTGGACAGCAGAGTCGTGTACGCCGTCTTGGCTCCAAACGTCAATTTGAGAATTTTGCTGTCCGTCTCAGTTACTACAGTCTGCGTCACAACGGGTGTCGAAGTGATGGCAAACTGTTGATGTTGCTGCTGTGGGAAGAGCGGGTTCAGCTGGTTCACGGGAGGAACCGGCAATGTTGGCAACGTGCTCGTGCCATACTCGTATTCTGTCTTGCTGACAGTAGCCACTGGCCGGGAAATGGTGCTGTAACTAGTAGAGGCTCCATTTATGACTGGTAGCACATGCGATTCGTATACCGTCTCCACTTTTAGTATTGGTCTGGAAGTGGTGATAACTTGCGGAATAGCTGCAGCTGCAGCCGGATTCAAGAGTCGCAACAGAGCTAACTGTTGAACTTGTTCTGGACTGAGAGCAGGCGTGGGTGGAGGTTCTGGTGAACTGGTCGCTTTTGGAACTGTGGACTGAGCTTTTTTAAGTCGGATATGACCTTCAGGGATGCGGGTCTTATCGACATCGGATAAGTCGAAATCGGAACCAATATTTGCCAAATCAATATCAGATTGTAACGCTCTTAGAGCACCCGGTTTTTCGTCATCGTCCTGGTTGTTTTCGTCGCCGAATTCCAGCTCTAGGTGCAGTTCAGACCCGGCCTCTTCTAGATGCGTGTTAAACTCATTGAGCGTTTTGCTGGGCACAAAGTGGTACACCTCCATGGGCGGAAGGGTTTTGATGGCTGTGACGAGGCGCGTCACATGGTAAGACTGTACGAGAGTGTATCTGGTAGTGTTGCTGCCTCCTCGAATTACAGGTAGAATGTGTGTCTTGAGGAGAAGCTGCGTTGTACTGAATGTCTCAGTCAGCGTCTCCAGTGGCGGTGTCTCGGCATCGCCTGCAAGCCCGATCGGCGGGAGTGTCGCAATACTCGAGTCCAGAGGCAGGTTGTTGTCTTTTTCATATCCGGGCGCTATAGTGCTGGCCAGGATGTTCTCGGTAAGAGGCTCTGTAGCACTTGAACTGATCATGACGGGGCTGTCCGTATTGTCAAAAATCTTTTCAAATGTAGAAGTAACCGTGATAAACCTCGTGTTCTTCACTGTTCCCACCTGAAATCAACACGTACTCATGTACATTATATATGAAACCACATTTCTCGTGTGACTGAAATATAAAATGTTGACATTTGGAAGAAAAAGTTTAGAGAATGTTTATTTGTTTCTCTAATTGTAAGTCATTGACAAGGTTATTATGTCTGTTAAGGAATAGACATGCTTTAACACCATGAAAACGTAAATAATTCCAAAGTATTCTTCTGCCCGATATAAAAAAGAACTCTGCTTTTTTTTAAAGTTCCTAGGCTTCGCCCGCTCGTCCTTCTGATAAGGGTAAATGAGTATGGGCCGTTGGTGGAATAGTACTGACAAGGGAAGTAGAAGTACTGGGAGAAAATCTGTACCATTTATTTCAATTTCAGTTAGTACCTTGCAGAGAACACCGAGGTATTCCATTAGGAAGTCCAGTCAGTGATTTCTGTGTAAGGAAAGAGTGGCTGTTGGTTGAAAGAATCATACCGAACGTATAAATAAGGGCATGCATTGTGTGGACAAAATGTAGAGGTCTTAGTTTAACCATGGATATATGTACATAAACACGAATCAAGAATTTTGAGGGGGTTACAAACCAATCCGTTTCAGACTGCCACTGTATTGGGGTTACAGTGAGGTCATTCGCTGTGTCAGTCAGTCTCTACAAGTGACTGCATTCCATTTTACCTCCAAATATGCCACGACCTTATCAGTCAAAATGCTTACTTTCACGACATTCAATATCACTGCCCTTTCTTGTTGAATGGTACGTAAATATTGAGTAAAAATAAATAAGGAGGTATTATGTCAGTTGCATTTTAAGCGTGATTAAAATGCAAGTAAATGAAATACGCGAATTTATTTGGCTACGCTCTTTCTACATAAGAACGAAGTTAATAGAGTGTTATTTTGAAATTGTCTAAACTGAGATGTTTTGAAATTCGATGCGTAGTTACCGTCTTCGGTTTTGTCAATAGTTCGCCGTCTGACCACTAGAGCAGAGGAGCAAACAGCATTTCATCTTCCATCAATAAAAGCTATACTATTCTGCTTGGAATCAGTAATTTGCGTATTGTTGCTTATAGGCCATACTGTTTTTAAGCTTTCTTTTAGCTAGATTGGAGAAATGCATAAATTGTCCGATTGAGTGTGTACTGTATATCCAAATCTGCGTTTTGACGTACGATTTCTCTGAAAGGGTGAAAGATCGCGGATGTCTGTAATTAAACTGGTTGTGCAGGTACGTTTCCGCGTGACCTAATTTCTCGAGTAGCACTGACCCTAATTACTACGAACAATGAAAAGGCAAAGCAATACCTATACATGCCTGGACATGCCCGTTGGGCTGCAGGAGTTTTAAGCTCCCAGATTTCAAGACAGTCGGTGTGAATGTGGTAAGTTTGTCAGACTTACTCAAAACGGTCGTCTTTACCCCCAGAATATATTCATGGTACTCATTTCTGTTGGAGGCTGAGTCGACCCCAGGGCCATAGTGCGGCCGGAAGAATTTAAAGGTATTCAGTTAAGACCTATTTTACATTTGTAGAATTTTCCTGAAGCTCGGTCTGTTTCGCCGTTCTTGGGCCGACAGTCTTAACACGGGGCCTGTTAACCGCAGTATTAAGTCATTCCTCAGAAAGAATTTAACTCGTTTGTCAAACGTCGTCCAAATACACGTGACTTATCTCAAACTGTTAAAATATCGAATAAGGTTGCTGTTTTTTTTTTGCTTTGCACTTACGCTTGCGTTGCTTGGAAACGGAGTTCGTGACCTCAGTCACGAATTTCTTGTTTGTTTTACTGTACGATATTTTTATTTATAGCGCAAGTATATCCTTCTTGTTGCTAGTAAATATTAACTTAAGGAATTAAAGTCATTTTGTGACGTGCTTTTATTGGATTTTGCATTTTATTCTTAAACGTGTGCTAATTATATTCGCGAAAAATGAGGTTACAGGATTACTAATTTAACAGAACCATTCAATTAAACACTTTATTATCCAACTAATGCACAATATATAATTTGTAGATACAATTAAAATTATGAAATATTTAAAAGTTCTCCAACATGGTTCGGATCACAGATGATCCATCATCAGGGAACCTTGTACAGTGCTTGGCTAAATATTACAAGAATGGTTCTATCGTGTCCGTTGACATGGACAAGGTCGGTGTTATGGCAGCATATTCTGACCTGTTGTGCGTGCGTGTAGTTCACTGTATAGGAAGGCACTGCAGTGCCTTCCCATACAGTGAACGGGTCAGAATATGCTGCCATAACACCGACCTTGTCCATATCAACGGACACAATAGAAATATTTTGTAATTTTTAGTCAGGCACTGTACAAGGCTCCCTGATGATGGATCCTGTGTGATCCGAAACATGTTGGAGCACTTTTAAATATTTTATAATTTCAATAGTATCTACAAATTATATATTGTGCATTAGTTGGCTAATAAAGTGTTTGTCTTTGATGCACGGTGCAAACATGAAGAAAATCATTCAACTTTGAGCTACGATTCCATGTCGTGACACGTAGTAAGTAGGGCCTGTTCTATGCAAAATACGAATTTTAACAGAACTCCACGGTACAAAGACATTCTCAATAATGTTATATTTGATGAAATGGTCAATAAATTCTCCGCCTTTTGTGGATTCGAAAGTTTCGTTTCCATGTCATGAAGTGCCCTCCACAGCCTTGTTTCCCAGAATTACACAATTACACCTCAGTTCCTTAAGTACTCTGTTTACAATATCCTGTTATAAATATTTAGATGTCTGAAGTGGGTTTCTGCCTTGCGGCAAATGAGAGTTTAAAAGTTGGACGCAAGTTGTTAGATTCCCCCCAAAGGTTTATAATGCAAAAATTAAAATCACAATAATAAAATAATTAAAATGATCTAAATAGGACTTAATACCGGTTGAAAAGTATAAAATAGAAAAAACACACAAGTGAGCTTATTTATATCTTTGCATTTCTGGGATGTTACTCAGTGTTGATTGGTAGTTAGTTACCGACTTTTCGGGACAACATATCGGTCTCATCTTCAATGTTCCAGCAGTCCATGGAGACTGCTGGACCCTTCAAGATCGGGCCAAGAGGTTGTACCGAAACGTCAGCAGCTGACTACCAATAAACGCTGCGCAACAATCCGAAAGATCGAAGCTGTCACTTACACCGCGGCGTTAGCCTGGAATAAGGTGATTATTTACCTTGGCACTGCGAGCAACCTTAACAGACAAATTAGAAAAAGAAGAGACAAAGCAGACTGAAAAATACTTCACAACGATATAAAAATATCAATTAAGTTATAGATGTCACGTATAAGTAAAGGAATAAGACGTCCTTCCGATGAAATTCTTATATTCCGATATGGAGAAGCGATATGGGGGGACTTAGAGGAAAGCGTGAGGATGATCGTAACATCTTAATTAACTAACAGCCTTGATAAAAAGTGTATGTTACATAACCAGGTGGCGATATGTCAGTGTGAATTTACAATGTTCTACGTGGTTAAATTTATAGGATGCGAATTATAGGGAGAATTTAGTTTACTTTGAACCTCAGATACAGTGTCGTAATATCTTACTGGTGTTTCTCTCATTCTGTCAGTTACTTTTAGTACAGTATATCTTTTTTCTTAGAAAACTATGACCTCTAGATGCCATTTCCCTTCGCAATAATCCCACTTCACCCATTAGAATAACACGTCATTAAGATCTGAAAAGTTCATTGTGAAAGTAGGCCATGAATATGAAATGTAAATTTAGAACTGCAGCGTAGTAATTAGAATAGCACCTGGAAAGTGTATGGTGATTTTATAGTTGCAATTTCGTAGTATGTATCTTTGAAGTCGGCCGGTGTGGATATTTCAACTTTGATTGTCTCTGCTACTGGGGGCGCCTGCTCTGAGTCGTCGTCGTTCGTCGAGGACAGTCCCACATCAGGTCCTGTAGTTTCCTCATCGGGGTCGTCTGACCTCGCCTTCAGCTCAGAAGCTGCAGGGTTAAACTGTGGATGAGGTTGTTGAGTAGTCGTCAGGGTTATGTTATCGTACAATGGAGTCTCCTCGTCATTTTGCTTTCTGATGTTGACCCGCGGTTTGGGCGTCGTCTTGTATTGCCACCTGCCTGCTGGTCTTGTCAACTTGAACTTATACAGGCTGGTACTGCTAGAGACGCTGTCCACAGAAGAAGACTGAATTCGAGGTTTGTACCCTCTTCGGGAGTATCCATTGCCTTCGTTATTGACTGTATTGCTGCTGGGTCGGAAGCCGTTTCTACGTTGAGAAGACTGCGGCTGGAATCGCCGTCCACCAGAAGGTGTTGCAGACTGAGAGTCGCTGAACACTGACACCGTGGCCAGTTCGGGCGTGCTTGATACGTGACCGAACCTGCTGTTGCTTAACCTGTATGAAAGATAAGCCGTCTGAAGTCAAGTTGTTCGAGAAAGTGGTACCTAGATAACAGCTTAACCGAGTGCCTGACTACTTGTTTAACTAAATGCTTCGTTTACTGAATGATTAAGTAACTACCTGACATACCATATATAGCTGCTTGAAGGAGTAACTGATCACAGTACCTAGCACACTGGCTGAAATACATGTTAAGTGTTTAACAGACTGGTTGTGTAAAGTAACTGTAATTGATTAAGTGACTAACTACTTATCTAACTCAGTCTTTTACTGACAGGCTTAAGGACTATTTGTTTGACTAATTTTATGTTTGGCTGATTGATTGACTAACGCGATGCCTTATTGTCTAAATGATTTAATAAAAAAACTGGCTAACAGAATAACTCCAATATCTGATGAAGTACATTTGGCTATTAACTTGCAGTGTCATTCTTTGTCTGCAGTTAACTCTGTGCCAAGTTGTCTCACTCCCGGTTTTGATAGCTTACTATTTTTTCTTCGTTTTTCCGGTCTATACAATAAATTTAATTTTAATGACCAAACAGTACTGACATGTTGTTATAGATTGATAAATCTTTCATTTATTTGTCATTAAAGAAGGCGATTTATGTTTACAGTAAATTAATGTCTGGAATGTGTTTAAAAATCCTATAAAATGCGAAAGGCATGTATCACATATTGTGCCGACATTTAATTCACGATATATGTGAAGAGAACCTAAGCGCTTATCAAACAGGCAGGTACAAATATTAGCTTATTACTGACCACCGTCAAGTCAGCTGACCACAGAAGTGTTGTTTTAGAGATTTTTTCTGTTTACTACAGTAGATTAACACGCAGCTAGAAAGCCAGAAGATGTCTTAAGTGTTAACAGTTCAATTGGCTTAGTGCCATGAGGACAGTGAAGAGATATTAGTTATAAGAAGTCGGCGTCTGAATTATGCAATTTTTCTGTTTTAGCTGTTGTTTTAATGTGGTTTCGCCATTATATTTAGCTCACTTGATGTCTTCACCCTGTTTGTATCCACCATTTAACATCGTGAATGAATTATGAGTTATAAAAACAGAGTGGCCAATGCATTAAGGAAACAAACAACTTACGCGTTCTTGGAGGCCGACTTGAAGGAAGATCGGATGGACTGAGTGGGTTTCACCGCTCCAGCTCTGGATGTTGGCTTTCTGCTGCTAGATGGCGCAATGATGTAATCGTCATCCTCTTCCTCGTACTCTTCTCCCAACTCTTGCTGGCGATTGTCCTGGGACTCCCGGCCTTTCCCTCGTTGGAACCTGCTGTGCAGACTGCCCCTCGGTGGTGTGGGTCCTCCGGGTTTGCGTGAGGACTTTATGAAATTCGGACTAGACGCTGAGCTGAATAGGGCTTCAAGAGGTAACGCGACGGTCTCTTCATACAGGGATCCAGCAGGAGTGGGCTCCAGATGTGCAGAGCCTCTGGACTTGCCAAGGACAGGTGCTGCCGTTTTCAGAATTCTCATTGAGGATGAAGGAGTTGGCTTTACTTTTCCGTGGTGTGGTGGAAGGACGTGGGAGGTGCTCTGCAACACCTGAGCGTACTTTCCGGAGATGTAGGTTCCGATGACGCTAGTCTCATGTACAGTTGTCACTCCCTCCTTCACCACGGTGCCTCCGAGAGTAGTCACGAGGCCTGTGGGGTGCGACACCTCCCCTGCCCCGCGTGTCGCCTTGATGCCATGCTCATCACGTTGGCTCGTGATCACGTTCACCTTGCTTCGAATGTCGGACTGACGGGATTTCAGTTGAAATTTGGAGCTCGGTCTCAGGTTTATGATCTGCGGGAAACATTTTACTAACTTAATAGAGGCATTGCAATTCGAAAAATTACCTTTGATCAGCACTCGGATTTACGTTGAGAGATCGAAAGAAGGTAAGCTATGCATTCTGAAGCATTCATGGCGAGGACACAGATGGTTCTCGAAAAGTTGGTCTATACTCTTCCAACCATGTGACGTAACTGGTAGACCGAGAACTTTTTATTGTAGATAGTGAAGCTTCATAGAGAAGTGACAATGAAGAATAATTTTTGGCATAGATAGAATTTTCATATACAGAAATAAAAGCTGGGAACATACAGAAAGATATACGTGAAAATGTACCTTCATATTTTTAAATACTTGTGTGTTCCACGAAAAAAAAATGAATTTTGGGAGTGCTATAAACACAGTTTAACCTTTTGGCGCCGGAATTTTTTTAATTTTAGCACATCCTGTATATAAAATGTGAACAATACAGGAACAAAATACGTTAGAATTATGAAACAAACTGCATTTTGAAGAGAAAAAAAAACGGAGAATATATACCATGTTTAAAATATTCGGTACCTTTGTTTGTTGAATAAATATATAAAATGCAACTTTGGAGGTTAGCGGTGTGGTAGGTCAACTATAGTTGACGTTAGGCGTCTATAGGTTAACCAAAGTAAACTGAAGTGAGAGAGAAGCTCTTTGAAGGTAATCATCTAATGCAGCGTATTAAACGCCTTTACTTTGTTAATATGTAAACAAACATGCACCAACTACAGCAGTCATTTCCCTGTTCAATCCGAAAAAAATAATAATTTAGAGTGGAAGTCTTGACACTTGTGTTTTCCATCTACACTTCCGATCAGAAGCGAAGACCACATATTAGAAATAAGGTTGTAATAATTTGCTGGACACTCAGCCATATCGCACGTTGATACTTGATTGTGGAAAAATGAATGGCTGCGAGGTTCTTACATGTGCTATAAGAGTCTTTTCCATTGCATATCTTTACACGAATTTCACCTTTAAAAGTGACCTGTATGATAAACATAGTAGTCTAACATTCTGAACTCTGGCGTAGCCGATATTTTAATCAAATCAGTGGAACTAATTTATGTTTAGTTTTTAAATTTATTTACTTGCATAAGTTTGTCAGTATGCCCTAATAGCTGTGATATCAATTGAGAAATAAGAAGGCGATTTTGGATGTTAAATTGAAGGAATATTGTAGGAAATTATTGCATCCTGTTTAGTACATTTATCTTGATACATTTGGTAAGCCATAAAAAATACTGTGATTTTCACTGTCCATAATCTAAACTTGTTTCTCCGGAATGCGACACAGTGCTAAACCGACACACTTTTACTTACTTATCATTCTTTAAAAAATAAAAGAATATGCGCTTAAACTACAATTTATGCTTTATGTAACGTAAAGATCACATCGAACCAATGTGTATGTGCTACTTTTATTCAATAAATTCTAATGCTGGCCACACGCACGCACGCACGCGCACACACACACAAATTTAATTTAAATTTGCTGAATAGTTTTGAAGATGAAAGAATCACACGGACAGCTATTATCCGTCCACTGTGCAGTCATTTTATGCACTTCTTGTGAATAACACAAAAGCGTTAGCCCTCTTTGGAGCAGAATCACTCGTATGAGCACGGGACACGTGGTAGTGCCATCCCTGCAGTTTAGACACAAATGAGTGTTAAGTTACACACTTGCCCAGGGAATAAGACTTTGGTGTCAGCTGAGCAAAAGGCTGGGGATGGGGATTTACAGGCTCGTTGCGCATGGGATGTTGAAGAGGAAATTTTAGCCTTCACTTCCACTGGGTAGCCAACCCCAAAATTTGAGGTTTAAGTTGCTTTTTAAATCACATATTGCCGTGTATAGATGAGAGGATAATATTAAAATTGATGTTACATAAATAGACTGGAAGAGCGTGGATTGGATTCATCTTTATGCGATGGGGAAAATTGGCGGGCTCTTTTAAATATGCTAATGAATCTTTGTGTCCCATAGAAGGGAGGGGGAGTAATCTGACTGCCTCAGAAACTATTAACTTCTGAATAAGTACTATACCCCATGGTGTTAGCTGGAGCACCACTGCCGAGTTCATCATGTTCAGAAACGAATTCAGTCCTAAATGTTACATGTGTTTTGGTAGGTTCATTTGAAACCTGGAACACACTTTAGGTTCTATGGGTCAACGTGAAATAAATTTATAAAAACAGGTAACCAGGTTTTTCTGAGCTAGAAAAAATAGCAGACAGCAAACTTTTTAAGCGGTTCCTAAATCAGAAAATATGAAAAGACATCATCCCGGAAGACTTAAAAATATTAGGTTTCAGACATAGATTCAGTATCTACGGGTGTATGCCTAATGTTTGGATTAAAACACGGAAAGGTGGGAGATAATATTAATATTTTCAAGACAGGATATCACGTAAGTAGTTAAAAATGCAGTTATTACTCCAAAGAAAACAAATCACGTCTCCATTATAAATACAAGTATAAATCCTTAGTACTTTTGGGGGAAATAATTCTCGCTTAATGTGAGCATCATGGAAAGCTTATAAATGCATTCAGTTGGCAAAACGCAGCTATAAAAAGTTAAAGCAGGCGGTCCGTGTAGTTAAATCTCTTCTTAAAACATTAATTCATTTTCACTGTTCCTGTGAATAGAGAAAGGCTTTTTTGAAAGTTAGACAAACAACACATCTGTTACTGCAGGGCTCTTAAGAGCTCATGAGTGCGATTTCTTTCACTATGTAACGCTGCTGAATCACAAAATAGGTAGTCATGATTATTAGTGTCAGGTGATGCCTGCCCCCATGCCGTGATTATTACGTTTCTGCCTGTAGTGCATCCGAAGGCACCAGCATGTGTCTTGCTGCTCAAAAGAGAGCAGCAGTGATTGACATAATCTTCAAGTATCTGCTGACTCCTTAGTGGCTATATTTTCACAAAGTTACATGTGTGTTACTCAATTATTATACCAAGTACTGCACATATATAAAATTTACACATTAAAACATTGAAACATTAAAACGCTCCGACATGTTTCGGTCCTAGGACCATCATCAGGGAGCCATATCGTCCTTTCTAAAGTCACATTATAAAAAGTCACATTAATTTCGCTGTACCAGTTGGGTATTTTGGCAGCAGGACACTCTTCGCAACACAACACAACACGGCATGCTGCCACAATACCCAACTGGTACAGCGAAATTAATGTGACTTTTTATAGTGTGACTTTAGAAAGGACGATATGGCTCCCTGATGATGGTCCTAGGACCGAAACATGTCGGAGCGTTTTAATGTTTCAATGTTTTAATGTGTAAATTTTATAAATTTTATATATGTGCAGCAGTTGATATAGTAATTGAGTAACTCAACAACATTGCACGGTGTAACAACGAAAAAAAAATTACATGTGTGTGTTCCAAGACTTATAACTAATTCTGTTATGCAGGTACTTCTTTTTACCATTTTGTTTAATTATTTTTGTTTAATTATCTGATCGGTAAATATCATTCCCTACGGAAAACCCACAATTAAATTTCATGTTCAGAAAACCAACCGTTGGAACCTACCAGAAATCAGCTGTTTTTGCATTTTGCTTAGCGTATAATGGTAGTATTGTACGAAGTTTCGGAACATATAGCTTTCTCTCGAAACGTCGGCACAGAGCTACCACTGTACGCTGCGTAAAATCCCTAAAGAACGCCTATCTTATTTACGTCGCGGCTGAAGCTTGAAATCACGTAGCTGCAAGTAGTTTACTTTGTCACAACCTGATACTTCGACGTTCATTTCAGTGTCATTAACATCTAGATATTATTTTTCCAAACGTTACTGTTTATCGTAACAGTCAGCGTGCAGTAACTTCTTTACGTATACATTCAAGCAGTTCCTAGCAGACGACATCTAAGCATTTAAAAATTATGTCACTGCTTGGCGTCAAAATTTTGGAATCCGATTACCTGCTGGTGCAGCGTCGTATCTCTTTAGAACGGTTTCTTCAGCCACACCACTGCGAACACCTTCAAACTCTTATATTTCATAATATTTATTTTTAATTTTCCCGGAAAGAAGTTCCATGCAAAAATTAGGAAACCTTTCATATCTAATTAAGTTTGCAACTGAATATTCATGCAATTTGTGAATACTTGTATGAAACAGGAGCTCAAAATGAATTGAAATGTAATTAAAAACATTATCGTAAATGAGTTTGAGTGACAAAAGAACTACTGGGGAAAGAATGCCAGGCATTAAAATTTTGTGCGGCTTTCATCTGTTTCTAAAAACAAATGTTGATATTGTACTTTCTAGTAGGCCACGACGGCTACTTTCCACTTCTTGCGGAATTTACAAAGTCTTATACTTTTGCACGCATTTGTAGGTATTGGTGTTGATGGAATGAGATATATTTCTTGCACCTCCTGTGGTTTCTACCGCCCAACCCGTCGCATAGTCGCTATAGCGATTATGCTACCCCGGCTGCTGGTTATTACGTCATGTCGACTATTAATTGGCTACGGACGTCTGGAAGGAATGTAACACCTTGGTTTTAAGGGCCACATATTCCGATATTGAACCGTTTGACCCCGCTATGTGAAGCTCATACTGCTGGGACTCCTTGACCTTGAAGGCGAAAGCATTAGGTACCTTCGAATGGTCGGCAACTCAGTCGACACAGGTACAGGGTAACATCCCGCAAGAGTTGAATCTTGAAGGACAAGAGCGGTTTAAGGTCTCTTAAACTATGACAATCTCTTGAAACGGGTAAGACTATCACGTCCCACTTCAACGACAGTTTGTCTTCATCACTATACTGTCTCTGCAGCTGAAAAAAGTTCTGTTAATGAGTGAGAGATATGAGATATTCACGACGGAATTTTTGGAGGGTGTCTTCTTGTGAAATCTGTGCCGTATGATCTGGTAACAAGATAACACTTTTTTTTAGCACTCTGCTAACCCCATATGCAGGATAAACGAATACAGAATTCGTTAATCTTGAAGGTGAAAGCAGTAGGTTCCTCAGAAAGATTTGTACCTTCCTAACAGATTACGTCGAACGACACTCCAAACGACAGTAAAGTTTAATGCTGCAATTGATAATCTAACTGAACGTCGAGTGTACTACCTTGTAGGTTTCATCCACCACCTCTGACGGTTGCCTGGACAGGAAATCGTACTCTGGCTCCACGACGTCGTTTCCAGACAAGGCCGGTTCCTCGCTGCTAGACCTTACCTCCACCATGCTCGACAAAATAGTGGGTACGTTATTGTCCTGATCCTGGGAATCCTCTACCACTGTCACTGAAGGCGGAATTTCTCCTCCGACAACTTCCACGCGACTGAACAGAATTCTGGGAGGACCGGTCTTTACGTCTATAACGCTGCTTGGTCCTCCAATTACCTCCAGTTTTGTCGACGGCTCATTCTTAATGTTCGGTAAGATCGTCGTACCTCCTCGAACTTCTACATTACTAGAAAGGACAGACGGCCCACCTTCACGTATCGCAACTATACTAGAAGAACCTCCTTTCGTTTCAATGATATTGGATGGTCCTTTTTTGACCTCCGCTAGTCTGGTTGGGTTTCCACCTCCACGAACTTCAACTACGCTGGAAAATATTGTAGCGGGTGGTCCAACTTTTACCTCCACATTCGACGTTATCTTCTTATTACTAGGAGAATTTCCAGACGAAGAAATAGCGCCTTTGTTTTCTGACAAGTTTTCTGTTATTTTACTTGGTTTTATTTCCAGTGACGATTGTGCTGCAGGCGAAGATTGCTTCGTAGGTTTTGTTTCTATGACTGAAGAAGTGGTAGCTGCAGTTTTCTTACCCCCATCTGCACAGAAAGACAGAGTTGGTTACTTTATTTGTCCATTTATTCACTACTTAACGTCTCTATCAGTAGCAGAGTCGAGAATGCGTTGGGTCATGCAAGGCACTGCAAGTAATGTGATGCTACATGCAAATAACACGAAGTACTCTTTTTCTAGGAAAGCAGATGTACCTCAGCACCTAAGCCGGATACACTGAATGCATGTGAAGGTGCTAAGTTGGCGTCAGTAGAGAAGTAAACTCCATGTTGTGTTTACATTGAGAAAGTTGCATATCATAGAGTTTGAAACTGTAACGCGATTCTGCCACTTCAGGGATGGACGTGGGAAAATTAGACGCGTTTTAAAAGGAGATAGTGAAGAGAAAGTTTAAAGTTAAGCCAACTGAAGTAATATGGGAATCAGACCAAAACTACATATTGCGTAATTTAATAATTTTTACTTTTAAATGGTCCTGTGTTACGTCTGAACAACGAATTGACTCGGTCACGAAGCTACACTTTCTTATGGATTGTTTTCCTTAAGTATTTATTTCTAGTATCCTGCTCACTTAAAACTGTTAGAGCCGTCTACAATAATTTATTATCAAGAGTATCCCACTGCCTGTGACATTATTGTCTCTTGGGAATTTTTCTATTGAAAAGTGCCGATATTCCATCCTACTGTTTCTTTTTTAAATAAAACACCGCACTGCCTATAATTTAGCTATATTTTCGGCAATGTTTGCCTTTTTCGACAAAATATTGTCGGTGGTCCTTCTCTCCTGTATTTGTTTGTCCAAGGGGCAAGACAAGTCACTTCTAACGCAAAAATGATAGAGAACTTCGATTCGTACTGTGATTTTTTCATGGGTTCTTTTTTTTGGAGTTGATTGGGCGCATGAGTTTGCGGTAACCGGATACTTTGTGCGCCCTTAATTTTCGTACCTGCTAACGCACTTTGCGGAGAGAAGACCATTACAGTATTGCCAATAGTTGTTGTGAAGTCAAGAAATCCGTAGACAGTTTGTGTGAGAAGCTCCACTGCTTCATTCTGCTGCTGTTGGATCGCAACTGACTGCGCAGCCGCTGCTTCTGGATTCACATACACGGGGCCCCCTGATGGTGTAAACACCGCAGTACTGTATGTGCACCAAACTGAAACACACAGACATGGGCTGTCTATTGCAAAGTCCTCGCTCAAAATTAGAAATTAACCTTTTGGCGCCGGAATCATTTTTTTAATTTTAGCACATCCTGTATATAAAATGTGAATAATACAGGAACCAAATACGTTAGAATTATGAAACAAACTGCATTTTGAAGAAAAAAAAACGGAGAATATACACCATGTTTAAAATATTCGGTACCTATATTTGTTGAATAAATATATAAAATGCAACTTTGGAGGTTAGCGGTGCGGTACGTCAACTATAGTTGACGTTAGGCGT
>Ga0123352_10006053_pt1 | contig 18416 bp, 13 predicted proteins | sample TergutLab28metaG_FD_89700 | JGI IMG/M metagenome (GOLD analysis project Ga0123352, IMG submission 89700) | Labiotermes labralis P1 segment gut microbial communities from Petit-Saut dam, French Guiana - Lab288 P1 | ecosystem: Host-associated > Arthropoda: Insects > Digestive system > Gut ... | reverse complement strand
GAGTATATACCATGTTTAAAATATTCAGTACCTATATTTGTTGAATGAATATATAAAATGCAACTTTAGAGGTTAGCGGTGCGGTACGACCACTATAGTTGACATTAGGCGTCTAAAGGTTAAGAATGTGTGGGGCTGTACTTCCAGGCCCCCGCACGCCTTCATGTCGAGCAAAGGGACTACTAGACCTTCACCGTTACACCTCGATCTGTAAGTAAAGTTGAAGATTCGGGTCTTGCGGGATATGACGCTGCGCAAGTAGTTTAGACCTTTCGAAGGAGAATCTCTGAAATGCCGACCCTGAGACAAAAGAAGTTTGATCACGACGGTTGGTTGCGGATTTGGAAGGTGACGACTGTGGCCTATCGATGGTACGGCCCGGAATTTTTCTAAAGACGGGGAAAATTGAAAAACGTCAGCAGCATAGCTTGTGGCACCGCCCAGACTGGTGCACATGGTGGTGCACGAATAGTAGGGGTGACGAGGCTTCTGTCAGACACTACTGGCACCACTACAGGGAACTGTTTTATCGCGCTTCTGATCACAGCTGCCTTGAATGTCCCGATAAAGCTGCTGTCGCCTGTTGCCTGTTCCTGTAGTTTCGGTGGCTATGTAACATCCATACTACTCATCTGCTTTCTGTCAGCCCCTCCAGGCAGATGTCACAACCAACTCCATGGGCCAGGGTCCTTCCTGAGAAGTTTGGAGGTTGTCAGCTAGTCAAGAAATTAACCACATTTTATGTAACCCGAGGGTTCATTACCGAATTCACAAGAGCCAGCCACCTGTCCCTATCCAGAGCCACACCAATCCAGTCCATGACTCCATCCCACTTTATGAATATCCATTTTAATATTATCCTCCCATCTGTGCCCAGGTCTTACAAGTGGTCTCTTTCCCTCAGGTTTCCCCACCATACCTCTCCTCTCCCACATGCATGCTACAGGCCCAGCCCAGGTAGGTGCCATGCTGGCATGTAACAACAGTATATGGAACCAGTCTGTTATTACAGCAGATACTTTGGACTACCTCAGCATTAGGTAAGATTCTGAGTACTGTTATCAGCTTATCAGTGGTTTAATTACTTCCTAAATCCTGATAAACAGAAGTGGAGAGAGATATGACCTGTGTTCAAACACCACATGTGCTCACACAGTCAGGCAGTATTTATGAGTTATGGCCATGACACATTCTCAAGTACTGTTGTCAACTCACTAGAGTGGCTTCGACCTTGACAATGGTGGCACAGGGAAAGTCAGACCATTAAAAACACATCTGGTTGAAATGCAGCTCCATCTGTTGCCTCTGACATAATACTATTATTTCCTTTTGTGTTATACCTGGTTAGATTTGTGCATACATTTGACTGCAGGCTGGTTATGAATGGTACACACAACAGATGGCAACCAAAGGAATGTTATAGATTTATTTGTTAATGTTTTTTTCTACAAGGGCAGTCCAGAGATAAGGCAACCATGCCACCTCCACTGTCCAAAGTGAAAGCTGTTCTTATCAGCCGAGGAGAGTACCAATCACCACATCTGTGTTTCACAGTACTGCTAAGGAGTGGAGGTCCATTCATTTTCAGTGAACTAAGGCACACAGCTACCTTCAATATGTCATCAACATATATGTACTGTACTACACACTGATGACATATTGAAGGTAATTGGGTAATCTCAGCAACCTACACAGTTGGTTTCAGTTGTGTGCCTCATTAAGGATGTGTGCAATATAAATGCAACATCACAAGATTAGACACAGACAGACCTTCTAATTTTAAATGATATGTAACTAAATCTGAGCAATTCAGTTCTTTCTTTGCTAATCAGAAGTATGATCTAAACATACTTTAAATAAAAACAGCAGTTCTGTACGTCTAGGCATGCATACTGGACCTTGTAACTGCAGATCAGTGTAATAAGCAGCAACTCTTGCTGTGTGTTAATTTTTTGACACACTTGTAAATTTTGAACTGAGCTCTTGGAACAACATAACTAGCAGGACTGCATTTAAAATGAACTGTATACTGCATAAAGTCAGACTGGGAATTCTGGATTTGAAATCAACATATCAGCCAATTTCAATATCTGGTAGCAGTAAGTTTCATATCACATCTGTCACAGGCTGAAATTAATCTAAGAAAATATATTCTGTGATCAGATTAAATTACATTATAGTGCATAATTCCACAATGAGTGAGGACTGAGGTCCTGTGGGATATGACCGTGTCACTAGGTGTGTGGTTCGTGACATTTCAAAGGAACATCGAGCCTTCATCTTCAGAGCTCAGGTAGTCCAAGAAAAAAACCCACACAGTATTACAGTGGAGACAGTATAGGTATGATGTGATCAGTGTCTGTACAGAAGGGCTGGTCGGCCAGCTGGGGAAGTGTCAGAAAAGCCAGGAAAGGGAAATTGTTGGATGTGCAATGAAGGACGGTCTGATCACTGACCAGTAACCAACCACATGGCTGATGGATTCAGAACTGGGAAATCAGGCAATGTGATAAGAACTGCCAGCCACTATTGGACCACACAACACACATACCATTTCCTTTATTTATCCCATGTTGGCTCTTCTTGGACATTGTGCTGCTGCACAGTGTCAGGAGCCACTCACACAGTGACACAGTGTCAAGTCCCAGATGACCTGAATCTTCAGAAACACTGCTGTGAGACCCTCAGAGAGCCACATTTTGTCCAGAATTTATGCACTGTGGACAACTAACTTCAATTCTTATACATACCTACTTATGTATCACAATACTCAAGAATAACAAACATTTCAAAGCACGCAAAAAAAATAGAAAGAAACTATCCCAATAATCTGTCACTTTTGTAACTAGAGACAATTTAAATCAGAGGAGTTAAACATCTAACATTGTTCTGCTTCCAAATTGTTATACCTCTGCAATTTTGGATCTTGCCAGTGATTACAGCTCATTCAGCAGAATGATATGTTTCAGAAAACACTTTTGTGACATCATATAGCCAGTAAAGTATCACTTCTCAAAAGTAAAAGCTGTAATGTTATGTAAAAATGGGCAGTCTACCATATTTTGACAGTCATGTATTGGTCATCCATGTTCTGAGATTTGGTTCATATTATCCCAGCATTACCATACAGTGGGGTGCAGTGGGCTGAATGGGTTGGAAATGTAGGGCAGTTAATCAAAAAGCTGGCCAATTTGTACAAAAAGAAATTAATAGAACATAATAAAAATATGGCAGAAAGTGAAAAAACTCCATTGGCATTTACCATGTATGACAGTAAACTATCAAATACAGATACACTTTACAAGAATGAGAAGAGAAATACCTACAGGGTTTTGGTGGGGACACCTGAAGGGAAAGAGGCCAGTTGGAAGACCTGGATGTAGAGAGGAACATAATACTAAAATTAACCATAAAGCAATATGTTGAGGGGTGTGGCCTAGATTCATCTGGCTGACAGGGATAAGTAGCAGGCTCTTGTGACCATGATAAACCTTGGGGTTCCAGGAAATGTAGGGATTTTCTTGACTGGGTGAGAAAGTAGTACCTTCTGCAGAAGGACTCTGCTCCACACAGATAGTTTGTTACCCAGACAGCTATCTATATAAGTCTAATAATGTAACTTGGTATTTCTAGTCATTATTTTCACCTGTCTACATGTCTGTAATCAAAGCAGTTAGTTAATCGAGACAGCCAGTTATGAGAGAACCCATTATACTGCAGTCAGTATTTTATATTTTCAGTAACAGTAGCACTGAAGATTCCACATTTGTGAGATACAGCGCCATGTAGACTGGTATACAAGCACCAGCATTTAAAGTTTCCTGCTTCCATCTTCAGGGTATCCAAGAAAGGCAAGCCACGTGAAAAAAGTGAATATATATATATACACAGAGGAACACAAGATAGGCAGTTGAAATATCAAAGCAATGGAAGTTGTGGTCAGTGTGCAGTAAGTTGGGCCCTGGGTGAAACCTGCAAGACAGTTGAAATGAGGAGGGACAAAAGGACACATAAGAAAAATCTTGACTGAAGCAGAAAGGACTAGGATGGGTAGTAATGAGGGACAGGTCAGGAGGAGGTAGAAGTGATACAGCCTGTTCAGTACAGTCTCCCTAAGGGAGTGAATGAGGTTTATGTGCCCTGCTCCACACAAAGCCATTTTTTCCTGTTTATGTTGTTGCTCACTCTAATTTACATCCCTGAAAATACAGGGCATTTATCAGAATCTTGTGGAGAGGATTTTGGTAGTCTGGAGTCAGATGCAATGCTCCCTGCTCAAACTATGCTCAGCCACCGCCAATTTGTCTGCTTGTTGTTGTTCTTTTGCTCTGATCTTAATAGACCAGCCAGTCTACACAGTGTGCACCTGACTGTACTCGCATAAAAAACTATAGACACCCATAGTCTTCAGCCCATGGTCATGTTTTGCAGGCAAAAGAAAAATGGAGATTTTCCTTGGCAGCATGCTGACACATTTCATTTTGTGCTAAGTTGGTTGAAGGTCATGCAGATGCAGGCAAGGTGTACCCAAGCACGAATCTTCCCCAAGGCTGAGTGACCGTCTGTGGTGGATGGAGAACCTGATGAATCTGCCTGTCACTGTATCTGTTGTCCTTGAAATGGCCTTGAGGAAGACCATATCATCCCTGCAGACTTCTGATCACACAGAGCTCTGGCCACGTGTACGTGGGAGCACAGGTGGTGGCATGGGTGCAAGTTACGGTAGACATTTGTATGGAAGACTTTCCACTAAACTTTGTGTTTGGGTATGCCATCAGATCATCTGTTAATGTCAGTGTATCAGTTAAGGTGGCCAGTTGGATCAGTCTGTGTGGTGCATTAAATATTCTGGTGGACACTGTCAAGGTGGTGCAAGAAACCTTCCAGTTTCTCCAGTCATCTCTACCACCAGATCATGGAAGTGTCATCAACATAGTGGAACCAATGAGGGAGATCTATGGATTGCTTGATGTAGTAGTCTTTCTTAGCAGCCCTCCATGCAGAAGTCCACAGTAATTCAAGAAAGTGATACTCCATCACGAGGGGCCCCACACAACTGTCTGCCCTTCCAAGCATCTGTTGCCCTTAACAGGCTTTTCATCACATATTTGCTCCTCCCTTGGCTTTCCTCACTTCTTATCCTTAATTTGTTCTACCCTGCCTCCACTGCTTATTATCTGTTTACCTCCCAAACACACCACAATCCTATTTCCATCACTCCCATGCACTGTACATTTACCCCCACCCCTACCGGTCAGCTACTCCAAACCTCCTATCCTATCCACCCCAATTAACACGCACCTTTTTCATGTGGCTTACTGTTCTTGAACTACTCTGAAAATGTGGGCAGTAAGGCCCTCCGAAACACTGGTACTTACACACTTAACCAGTTGTAAAACTACAACTGATATTCAATTGTTGTTTATGACGGTACTTTGCAATAAAATTTATTACACACCAGTCTACATGTCATCCATACCTTATATGCACCACTGTCAGAACCTTGAATCTCATAGTATTTTCATTATCCATTTCAGGAACTGATTCTAAGCCCATCTGTAGTGCCTGACAGCACAGTCCACCTACGGATAGAGAACTGTTCCAGAGTTCACATTTTGCCACATGTTTGGGCAAATCGCCGTGGAATGCAACTTGTGGAGTTCCTCAACATCGAACAACTTGTTATTGAAAACAATGCATTTAGTTGGAATGAAACACTTGCACTAGAACCAGTTCCTCAGTCTGGACTGGCTGTCAGCATCATCAACTGCAGCATTCCGGAAATACCAAGCTATGCTTTCAAGGGCCGTCTGACAGGCATCACTCTGAACACTGTTAACATTGGCACAATACGTGCCTTTGCGTTCGCTACTCTGTACGGAACGAAAAAACTAGAGTTGATAGAATGTGTTGTAGGAAATTTTGAAGCACAGGCTTTCAAGAAGTTCTCTTCAGAGAACCTTCACATCATTGGTGGGCACTTCAATGGCAGTGTACCAAGTAGGACCTGGGTAGACCTTGAAGTGTCTAATGAGCTTCGGATTGAAAGAGTCATCATTGATACTATTCACAGTTCCTCGTTCATCATTTATGATCCTAAAATCTTCCACCTACGTGGAAATCATTTTGTTAACATGAAAGGAGAAGCTTTTCGTATTAGAATGCGTGGAAAAATGTTAATCCAAAACAATAGATTTGACACACTAGCCAAAGGAGCATTTATTGGTATTACTGTTGAAGACTTCATTCTAAAAAGGGAAGGTATTCAGGTACTGCTGTTTGAAAACAATACTATAAGCCATTTTGAAAAAGGCTGTTTGCTGTTCAATGTAACAAGTTTTGAGCCTAAACTAGAACGCATTCTTATCAACCATACTTGCTCTTGTACTCTGCTGGAGACATGGGGAGCAGAACTGAATTTTTATTCATCACCAGAGCAATACAATTCACAACAAAGGGACACATCATCTCAGTTCTGGTGTCGAAAACATATAGCAGAGGAAACTGGAGGAAGTTTCATCAACGTCAATGATTTCAGTCAAGACTGCGTACTAACATCTAGTCTCCAAATGTTCCTAATTATCATTCTAACATCCTTCTTCATTCTGCTGGCTCTCATTCTATTAATAATAGTCTTGTGGCGCAGGCATCGATCTCGCAATCAAAAGCGTTGGATTAACATTCCAACAACTTCAGATGACGACAGTAAGAATAAAAAGACTGATAAAAACAGCAAAGTACAAAAGAGTGAAAACAGTCAAGACTCAAGACTAGCAATAATTGTGCCTGATGGCCACACATACCGAGAAACAGAACTGAATGTGATTGTTGAGCAAACAGAACCAATTGTGGGACATGAATATGTAGATACGGCCATTGATGAACGTGTCACAGAGAACAAACAGTAAAATAATTTAGTTCATTTTCAGGGGGAATGTGGAAATTGGTGGGGGGTACAATATTACAGTGGACTTTATGAGGTTCCATTAATGATGGCAAATTTGTTCAGCACCTGAAAAATTCCTAGGGCAAACTCTGCTCTGTGCAGTTTCTTACGTCCTGAAAATTCCAGTCATGTGGGATGTGACGCTGTGTCAGTGAGTGTAGTTCCCACCATTCTGAAGGATCACAGTGCTTCCAAATGGTATGAACTGCACCCAGCAAGATCACATCACATCCCAGAAGACCTGAATCTTCAGCAGCACCACTGACAAAACCTCAGATCTCACATAGTTACCTCTTCCTTCCTAGTGAGCAGTTTAGAATTTATTTAAAATCATTGTTTGGACATAGCTGAAATTCAGCTTGTCCTAGTGTACTGTTAAAAAAAGAGGTGACTACAGATTTCAAGGTTATCCATGTCACAGTGTACTTTGGCTGCCTCTCTACCAATTCTTATGGTGCATGCAACCAGTCAAAACTATCACAAATCCAGTAAAACAAGCAATGAGCAATGATTTACATTTTCACGTTGGATGACACTTGTACGCCAGAAAAGGGCAGTGCCACACATCACCATCAGCAAGTGGTAATTTACAGGAAATTTGTGTAGTGAGGGGATGGAGAGGCAAGTGATGAGTTAGAAGTTTCAAAGCATCCCATACTCAAAGATAAACTGTATCACTTCATATATGTCAGTCAAATTGAAGTGCATATAATACAGACCACAAATTTTGGTTTTCTCTTAGTGGTAGTAATAGTCCATAAAATACTTTCAATACATTCGGCCATTTTCAAACTTAAAGTTCCATCTTGTTGTCTGCAAAAGTTATAGTTTGTCTTAATGGTTCTGCAAACATGCCTCCTCAACAAGAGATCATGGACTGTAATACCATCTATACGTAAAATCAACTCTGAGTGAAATAAATGTGATAAATCAGTTTTAGAAAAGATTTGTTGGCCTTTTATGAAAGGTGACATGAAAAATACCTTTCAGTAATCTGCACTCTACAAGACCCATGGTACCTGTGATATGCCCATTGTGTGTACACTATACAAGAAGCTCTGTTGGCCAAGGAAAGTGGTAAGACTGTACTCATGTTATGCTTTCTCCACAATTACAACCAATATGCAGTAACATCTTGAGGTTCATAAACCTGGTTTTGACCTCCAGTGACTGGTTCCAGTGAATTCAGATAAGTGTGGCTGGAAAGTTGGCTCTCCCCACGTCCTGCTATTGCACAGATCACTCTAAGCTGAGCCCAACACCTTGTCTTTCATTAAGTGAGATTCACGTGTACACATTTGGTTTGTTATTATTTTCCTGGACTTGACTATTATTGTGCTGTTCAATCCAGGCAAAAGTCATAAAATACCCATATCAGCACCATGAGACTTGGAACCAAGTACACATGTTACAATGAAAATGGATTCTACATTTATGATTCCAGTGTTCATGAAGTCTGATTGGTCCTAATTAATCACAACCCTCAAACTCTGTGGTACTAGCATCAGAAAGCAATCATATAAAACAGCAGGTAGTGGTGTTGTTTAACTGTCCACCAGTCTCTCACAGAAGCAATAAAAAAAATTAACAACCATGTCTTGTTTTTAAGCAATTGAAACTTATGCAGCTGCTGGGCTATGTATGGCTTTACTGAGGCACACATTGATCACACATGCATATGGTAGAAACATGGCTATGCCCAGTACCATCAATGTGGAAGAAGGCTTCAAAGCCAAACATGGAACCTAGCAATCAGGTTTCTGCACCTTTCTAGGCATCTTAAACATCAGGATAATCACCTCAAACTGAGTCATTCACCATGCACTTGCAAATAACTCTATAGTAAAGATGAATACAGTACACCATAATTGTAACAAATACTTTTTGACCTGAAATTCCATCTCATGTCATGTTTATGTATATTTTCTGATTAACATTCTACACTGTAATCTGCCCACACTACCACATTTTTTTACACATATCAATTGTAACAGTTCCCTTAATGAGATGCTGTTTAACCTTTAGCATATGGCCTTCTAAATGCCAGTTTTCTGCTGTGGGTGGATCGCTGTTCAATTTAAAGGCCCACTGTGGAACAGTGTTTTCCCATTTGGATGGAAAGGATGTAACCTTAAAGGGACAGTGTTGTCCTGTTTGTCTGTTAAAAGTCAATATAAAACTTCAATAATTTCCTATTTGGTATTGTACATGTTGTCCCTGTTATGGCCCAGCCTGGCTAAAACATGTACAAAGAATACTAAACTTACATTTTATCTCCATGGCATATGCCATACTGTGTTCGTCTTTACTGTAGAATCAGGCCAACCGACTACCAGTAATTATGGAGGAAGGTTACCATCAGGCCATGAAACCCACCACCCTACAGGTACTTCTGCACCCCATATAATCAGGTGAACCAAATGCAGACTGAGGCTAAGCCACCAAGTTTAGTGAGGTGGTGGGAGTTTAGGCTAATCAACTTGACACTGCTCCTTTTGCACAGCATGCCATTACAGAAGAGATGCTGCATTCATTTACTAACACATGTATATATCTGTGACTTGTGGTCCCTCCCTATCAGCCCTCTTGATGATACGAGACAGACAGAGTCTCTGAACAGTGCCTATTACATCTACCATGATGCAAATATAATTCCTAAATTAATATTTTCAATTACCCACTGATTTTAACATGACATTCTCCAGCCACTATAAATAGGTAATGGAACTACAGAACTGTATCACTGAATGGCAGTTGAGAACTTGATCCTACACTGTCATCAGACCACTGAATGGCGTGAGAAGGACGTTAATATGCAAGACTGCATTACAGAAGAAAGACTAACCATGGTTAGTGTACATTCTTGCAACAAATTCCCTCCATGTCAGCACAATCACACCTAAGACAATTGTAATACCAATAAACCTAGCAATAATCGCAGTGCACCTCTGCACCTTGTGCAGTAGACATAAGGTTTAATACCAACCAGATGACAAAGATTTCTGACAAGAACATTATTCCATCACTACATGAAATCCACCTCTATAGAACCCTCAAAGTGTTAAATTTTCTGTATGAAGTTCAGGCTTCACACACTTTGCAACTCTGGGCCATTCTTCAAGGAACAGTATAATGAAACAGCTGAACACAATGGTATAAAACTGGCATTACAAACACATTATAAACAACACACTGCAAGATACATAGATGATACGAAAGTGCAGTGCCATCTGCTAATACACTTTGCTGAGGTGGGATCGTGTAACCACAAAGCATTCTAAGTTGCAGGAAGATTATGACATTTTTATGAATTTTCATGTCATGCTTAATTGGACAAAATTTCCAGTTGAGAAGTTTCCACGGAATATCCAAAGTCTAATTTTGTGTATTCTCTACTTCAATCACATACTTGCATTGAAAAATTGGAGTACCATGTATCGTACACATTATATGCCTACAATACATAATAAAATGCTAGTTATGTTCTGTATCCAGATGTTAATCTCAGTTCTCTGCACCTTGATCACTGCCATGCACAGTGTACCATGGCACACAGCTACTGACAGTGTTGCCACATGGCATGCACATAGAGATCCACAGGAGTAGAGTGACTGGGCCACCACACGCATGTCACTCATTCGAAAGATGTGACCATTCAAGTATACCAATTCTGTTAATAATAGTTACCAGTCCAGAACAAAGACATGCTACTTACCTAAATGGCAAGACACCTTCCAAAGCCTGAGTGATTGTAGGGGGATTAGCCAATGCAAAACCTTTCGACAGCAAAGTTGAATGGCTCTTGTACACATGCTGTGCCACTTCTTCAACCATGTCCATATCCTCATCCATCTCTTCCACTGCAAATGTGAACAAGCCTCATGCAAAACCAAAATGTATATACCAGGTCTGTACAATGTGCACACCCCTTTAGCGTTTGGTTCTTTGTAATGTCAGTGAAACAGACACAGTGCTTTAAAATAACAAAAAATCAACAATAGTGAATATGTGTGTGTGACTTAGTCAATGTTCATGTTTGAATTTAATAGCATTTAGAGTAAATTACTGTGAATATTTAATCTCACAAAATATGATGATAACTGTACTGATATGCCTACCAGCCTCTGTACACAGTGTCACTGAATGCCAGACATACATGTATGTCTTTTTACCCTTACAGTCATGTAATATATAATAGGGCATGCACCGTGAGACATCATCCAAGATGGGAGAGCAGCACAGGTTCACAACCCTGAATATTTTGCATGATGATACATTACTTTCATACCACCTAGTGTTCGAGTAGGAAATCTTCTCTGGGGTCTCTTTGAGCAGTCTGTTTCTTTCTCTCTCCCTCCCTCCCACCCTCGGAGGGGTCGGACTACAGTGCAGGTACCTTTTAGTATTGTTTCTCGAGTTTGGGGCTTTTGTGTGTTACTGGACCGTGTGTGTTAGGGAGAGAAGTCCCGTGTGGTGTTAGAGGCATTAGTGAGCTTCCTGTACAAATATGTACAGAAGTCAAGTTTGTATTTTGTTCAACTGGTAGGAGGAGCTGTGTAATTGATACCAAGGTCATAGCCTGGGCTGAAGAAAACCGACTGTCCTGTTGTTCTACATAACAGGAAATATTACAAAGGATGGACATTGTATATAGGATAATGCAGTACGTTTTACTTAACATTTCATTGTTCTACCATGTTCTCTAGAGACACTGTGTTTCTTTGCTGATGATAATACATTCTGTAAGATCAGGTGTAACTGGAGCTCAACTGCCAAAAGAATAAATGGAGATGTTTGTAAATCATCAATGCCATCTTTTAATGGGCTACAGTTTTACCGAGACATATCCTGACCTGTTCTTAATGTCTTCTAACCCAGTGTCTGCTGCCTCTTTACCAATACACATTTCTCAAACATATACACCTACGTCCCCATTTCTCAAATTTCTTCTGTACCTTTCCTTGTGACTAGTAAATATCACAATTACCTTGCCTGGCAAGTAGAAACCAAATAAAAGTTGCAATATTTGAAGTTCTCACAATGATGCTGCTGAAAATCCCAATCTTCTGGGATGTCATTGGGCAAGCAGGTCCCAGTGTTTCAAAGGATTATAGTGTGGTCATATTCAGGGTAAAATAGTCTGTTTGGACTGCTTTACTCTGAATATGCGTACACTAAAATCCTTTAAAACATCCAGAAATGCTAGCTGAATGCCACAGCATCACATTGCTGAAAACTTGAATCGTTAATTGCGAGTTCCATTCACAGATGTCCAGTAACTGCATAACCAGTAAAACAAGCCATCAACTAATTTATGTACCTGAAACTGGTGGCAAAAGAAGATCTTTCTTCATAAGCGATGCTGCACACATCCCCCCAAGGAAGGCTAATTCAGTCTCGAGATGCTTCAAGCCTTCCCCTACTTCAGTATGCCATTCATAGCCAACAACCAAGCATCGGAACCCATAGAAACAAGCCTTTTCATCTTTCACATAGTCTGAGGCAGTTTCTAAAGAGAATATCACTTCATTTCCTATAAAAAAAATTTCAAACAGTTAAGTAATTGTCAGAACAGTTAAACATCCATCCTCATTATCCTCATGCAATATTACGATTACAAACATCTGCACACCTAAGACATCAAAGACAGCATGTCAAGCTTAAAATCTATCATTCATGGTGTCTCCTGTGTAAATATTTTCCAGCAGACCAGCAAGAAAGAACTTCTAAAGAGGGTGAACTTCTTATAAGTGAAACATAAAGATCACACTTTTGTATTTTGATCCCAAGCAATTATTTCATAATATTTCAGTCATGAAGGTCACAAGTGCATACTACTGTAATGTATTTTATTATGTGCATTTCTTGGTGGATATATTGATCATCCTGAAAGTGTTAATCAGACAATGGAACAGCTTTACTGTGTACATCACGTTTTCAAATGTTACAAAGTAACAATAAAATAAATAGCAATACTGGACATGCTACTCAGACACTCACCTGGTAAAACAATTGCTGTTTGAGGCCAATTTCTGCTCCTGCCACTGAATTTCTGTAATATTGGCCAGTAGGGAACAGGGAAAGAGTCACATTCACTGTCATCTGTAGTTCGCTTAGGAACTGGAGAAAGAGTGGGTAGACTTGGTATGTAGAGTTGCAGTGAATCTTCAGCCTGTGCTGTACCACACTGAGGGTCAAACTCAATGCACAGCCACTTGACACACTCTGGAAATGAAACCCTGCAACAAAAAGTCATGGTAGAAAGTGACTGAATGATATGTCTGCAGTCCAGTAACTGTATGTATGTAAGTACACTTCTGTTACGCTAGATTAACCCTTCATGGATGAAATGTAACCTGCTTTATTTAAAGATCCTGTTTGTAGCACAGTCACCACTCTCCACCTAGGGTATAAACACCAATCAGTTAATGCTGTGTAGGGCAAAAGTTGTTGTTTGTTCTGAGATCAACACAAAACATAAATACATTGTGTGGGCAGAATGTAGAATCCCTTGATGTTAAACCTGGTGGTACATAAGTAACCAATGAGCTTTATAAGGTTCAAGGAAATACTGCACTATTACCAGTACATAAAGTGACCTTCCTTCACAGTCTTCAACTTTCATGAACACATCCACATACATCTTTAACTCTGTGTGTGATTATAAGGTGACCCCCATTTTTCATGTGGCAAATTAGGAAAAAAAAATTAATATATTATACTTGGCTAAATATGGTCCATAATCTGACAAAACCACACACACTTAGCTCCCTGCATTTTGTACACTGTGAACTGTATACTTATGGTTACTGCATGTGTTGGAGTAAGTTCACATAGGCACAGTGGTGCAGCCAGTGTGGCAGCAGCGTCCGAGGGGCAGCAAAATGGGCTGCAAAATGAATATTATAAATGAAGAAAATCTGATTCTCTGCACTTACAGATTTTATATTATTTAGCCAAATAAAAGGAAATGATTGATTTTTTTAAGTTAAAAATTCTGTTGGGGGTGACAATCTCTCCCTAAGCACTGAAAAACCTTGCTATGCCACTGCACAGGCACATGGGTTTGAAAATGTTTGTTATAATTTCACTGATTTTAGAGCTTCACTATACACTGTGCTACCGTCCTCACCAAATTATGTTTTGTTTAGGTCAAATCTGTTGTGATAATGTATCTGTAAGTCCAGTGTGCACATCATACAAACACAAATGAACCAACTCTCTGGTCATACAGTCTGAATGTTCACTGCCCCTAATATCAAATCTCACCACTGAATGTGATTCACTCATTTTCACCACCCACTCTTCACACAATCTGCTTCTCTAACTGTCATGTTAATGTTATTCTCCAATTAGGCACTGGTGTTTAAGGAACCATTTTGCAAAAGGTTTCTCTACCAAAATTTTGTAGGAACTTCTTTTCTCCCTTGTTTAAGTTTCATGTCTAGTCCAGCACAACTTAACTATCCTAACTACATTACTTCATATGAAAAAATAAAAAACACTTCTTGAAGAATTATTCACCAGTTCCCATCTGTTCTAATCTTATGAAAATGAGAACATTTATTGGAACATTTTCTTTTCATTAACTCAGATTATACGTTTCTCTCCTTAAATTCAGAGACCACGTTTCATAATCATAAAAACAAATGGCAAAATTAATGTTACATGTAATACAGACTTCAATGTAAATATTTAGGGCAGATGAACAGATGATAATGCTTGAAGCAAACTGCTGTAACTATCACATTCTGAACAGCACTTTTTACATTTACATTTTACTCTTTTCACTTGCTAGTCACTTTATCCTCATTCAACAATGAAAGAACTGTTCAATTTTTATTCTTCAAATTGTCACTTTATTTGTAAGACTGGCGACACATCATGCTGCTTTTCTCTTAATAGTGCTCTGACTCTCTCCACCAATATGACTGACTCTGCATTCTGATGGCATGGTGCGGCTGATATACCTGGAGTAGTTATACATCTGTATCAAACTGTGACACTTGCACTGCTGTTGATCTGCCATAAAAAAGAATTCAGGAGAACCACCAGAGTATTTAAAAGTGACCACTCATTACAGTGTAGAACAGAGATGCATTAACAACAAATATAGTTCGACTGGTTTTAGACAACCCACAATGTAGAAATGAATGTGGTGGACGACAGAATTGGTTCATTATTGCTTTTCATAATTCTCTGTTTGTACAGCATGCCCCACACGCGCACACACACACACACACACACACACACACACACACACACACAAACTCACTCATTCACTCTCTCTCTCTCTCTTTCTCAAAGAAACCATTTTATTGGCAAAAGAGTAACATTCATTGAGCCAACAAAACATTCTACTCGTTAAAACCAGCCACACACACCTATAGTTTGAGACACTAGCTGGCTTGTATGGATGATCACTCTCTGCCCATGCATAATGGTGTGACGTGGTACTGCAGGAAGAAGACTGGAAGCAACCTTGAAAATCCTGATGACCTCCAACACCGTCCAGAGACCCTGTAGCCTGATGCATGTTGGTACTCAGCAAGTTCAATGCTGCCACATGAGGAAGCAGTTCTTGGATAAGATTCAGTACCTGCACACCGCTCTGCAATAAAAATGTAAAATTAATTAGAATCAATGGCCTCCTGTAAGTGCATAATCTGGCATCAACTGCATGTTCACACTTGCCACTTCAAACCTTCCTCAAGGGGCCACAGAATCACTGCTTCCTGTCATTCACTCATTCATGTTTCACATCACAGTAGACTTGCATCTTGGAGTAGATTGCAGTCTGTTGTGGGCTTGTAGTATAGTGAAACATCACCAAACAATTAGGTACCAGTTGTCAACAGTGTGCAGATATGAAGTAAATTAAGTACAACTGCTTACAGTTCACTGACACAGACACAACACTGAAACGTTTCTCAACAGCAGCAACAACACAGCGGTTGTGCATGCCTAAAGTAACAGCCTCCACCTAGATGACACTTCATATACAAAGTAAATTCAGAACAGTGCTGAAGTTCACCTGCTGTGTGTTTTTGTGTGAGTTTATGCTCTCTTATTATTAAATTTCAGTGAACAAGACATAACGTCTGCTGTAATTGGTATCATCAGTGGTTGTGACAGCAGTGCTGATGAAGATGGTCAGTTTTTGGGAAAGTGGCTCCTGACTTTTAAAACGACTACAGTGCCTTCATCTTCGAGGTCAAGCACTCATGATCCTGCAGAACTGCAGGAACTACTCCCTTATGACACACTGTCACCCCAGAAGACAAACCTTATACCCACTGGTTCATTAACTCATTTTTTAATGATTGCCAAGTTAGAATTTGTCTGAAAAATGAAGGAAATTCTCTTGGTTCAGTTTTTGTACGTTATGTGACGGGCAAATCACAGCAGTTCAAATGTGTTGGGAATCACTACAGCATTACGACAGTCTTCAAAATGAAAAAACACAGTTTAGAGTTTCTCACAATAATCAGACTGGCCAAGGAATCTGAAACAGATGGTACACTGCATCTAGTCTTTAACAGAAATGCTATATATGCTGAACTGGGGAAATAGAACCTAGCCAGGTGGCTCCAGGAAAATAACCACAATCTCCGAGGGTCTTCCAGAAAAATCTGAACTTGTGAACCATCAGATTCATCACATGATGTGGGGATTTTGAAACCCATGACTGACAGCAGGTATGGGAAATACAAGTATCAGCACACACAGCACATTTAACAAAATGTACCAGCCAGCTAGTATGGAAATGTTATCAGTATGGATCTAATTTGCATGGAGCAAAATCAGCCAGGGCATCAAGTTTGCTATTCACCTCCATATAGTGGACAGGTTAAGAATGAGAGGCACTACACCTCTACTCCCTCAAAATGCCTTCATGGTGTGTGCAGGTACAATTTTACCAGTTTACTTTCATCATAAAACATGCAGACGAACCTAAATGTTGAGAATCTAGACACCCACAGACGCACACAGCTGTAATGTTTCTTGTCACTCACTCACCCTTGGGTCTAACGTCACCAGTGGACTGATGTTTGCTAGTACGAGAGGCAGAAGTGTTGTAATGATGCAAGCATTGCCCAGTACTTCTGTGGCTATCTGATCCTCTGCACGTTCCAGTGCCAAAGCCATCAGGTCATTGCAGCGCTGCACAATAGCTGCCGTCATGGACAGTGTACACTTGCAGGCTTGCAGCTCTGCCCACGCTTTACTGGTCTGCTGACTTTCTGAATCCTGTGGATTGCTGTGTGACAACAGAATGTAATTTCATATCAGGGAAACTTGTTTGACACCAACACTGATTTAGCATATCAACATATCCACATTTACCCAAATACATGACAAGAATTTTTTTCTAACCACCTAAAAAATGGAGGGCTGCCTATGCACATCTTGTATACACATGTTCCTATGAACTGAAGACTGTGAAGGGGGAATGTGTTACATTGAGCAACATCTTATACTGTGGTAAATATGGTATGACATATACTGTTTGTAGCCTACTATTCTTCTCACTCATTAAAACATACTAACAAACTGGCCCTCCATACCCTATACTAAACCTGTGGAGATATTTCAGTTGCTAGTCACAAAAGGAAACATATAAATCACCACAGCACTGTGAGTGCGACTAATGCACAGTGTTTATGACACTTTATTTACATACCTGAGAAATTTAAAACCTTTAAAACTGATATACTGACTTTACTTTCATATAAACATCTCTGACATCATCACATAATTCATAATAATTGACAGTTATACGAGGTGTGGCAATAAAGAAACCGGATTCATGCTCTAACCCTTTATTGAAAAAAAATCAGACAATCGAAATGTTATCCCCTTCAATGTAGTCCCCTCCCTGATCCCTACACCATTCCATGCGAATTTTCTACTGTTGGAAGCAGTGCTGCAGGTCATCTTGTGTTAAGCTGTTCAAGAGTTGCGTCGCTTTTGCATTCATTGCATCCACGGACTCGAACCTGGTTTCTTTGAGCGCAGACTTGATTTTCGGGAAGAGAAAAAAGTCGCACGGTGCAAGGTCCAGAGAGTACGGTGGATGTTCCATCACTGGAATGTTGTTTTTCGCCAAATACCTCTTCACAGATAGCGTGTTGTGTGCTGGCGCGTTGTTGTGATGAAGAATCCATGAGGCATTCTTCCACATGTCTGGTCTCCGTCATTGCACACGTTCACGGAGGGTCGTCAAAACATTTTTATAACAAACCTGATTGACAGTCTGACCTTCAGGCACCCAATCAATGTAGATAACCCCCCAGATATCAAAAAAAAAAAATCATCATTGCCTTGAATTTGGACTTGCTCATGCGTGCTTTCTTCTTCCTAGGGGATTGGGGGCTCTTCCAATGCATGGATTGTCTCTTAGTCTCTGGATCATATTGAAAAATCCAAGTTTCGTCACACGTAATTACGTTTAGGAAGAAATCAGGAT
>Ga0123352_10006052_pt1 | contig 18417 bp, 7 predicted proteins | sample TergutLab28metaG_FD_89700 | JGI IMG/M metagenome (GOLD analysis project Ga0123352, IMG submission 89700) | Labiotermes labralis P1 segment gut microbial communities from Petit-Saut dam, French Guiana - Lab288 P1 | ecosystem: Host-associated > Arthropoda: Insects > Digestive system > Gut ... | reverse complement strand
CTTTCTTGGTTTGTTGTAGGTTGGAGGTTTGGTGCGGTTATGCTGGAGTGGTGTCCAGGCTGCAGGCTAAAGCTTTAGCCTCCAGCCCGGACACTACTCCAATAAAACCGTACCTAACCTCCAACCTACAGCAAACCAAGAACGAAACGACCAATGTGATAATCAACATTATAGTCGCGAGCTCCTGATGATGGGCATAGTAGTGCCCGAAACATGTTGAGCCAATAAGAAGTACAATAGAATAATAAGTGGCTTCTAGTTGGTTTTTATTCTTCAGTTATCACAATGATGCACGGTCCAACAAATATCAAATCCGAACAAAGCATTAAAATCTTGTACAATAATTTCAGAAAACAATGAGAATGCAGAGAATCTTTTTTACATAAACATATAGTCTACGTCAGAAAGTTTCACCACAAATAAATAAAATAATCCGATTCTACAATGCCTGTTCCTTAACGCACAAGTACGTAAACTTAGGACCAGTAACAACACTTTTTTCAAACTAAATGGAAAACTTAAGGAAACATTACTAAACAAATCGAAACATAAAATAAAGAGCTGCAGAGAACATAGTTTAACACCCACTAACCCATAGACATGCAGTTAGGGAGAGAGTCCATTGTTTCGAATTTATAGGCCGGGGTTCAGCGAAGAATTATGTTCCCGATTTACTCTTGAAGAGCAGCATTTGGAGAGTGAGATCGCTTGTTGTTCACTACACAGTATTCAATACCGTCAATACAGTCAATATGTATTATTGTTAACTTATTTAAAGGGACATGCTTTGCCCAGCGTTGATCAATTTCAGGTCATCAAAATCATAAAAAAGTATTACACAATTGAATTACTTAGCATTAATAATTGAGATCTCAATTTGCTATAGAATATGTAAACGTAAAGCAATCCCATTACTGGCCTGGAGAGGTCCTGAGGGTTCCAGGAGGCTGAGGCTCCAAGATTTCAATACAATCGGCACATGAGGGTGGTAAGGTTGTCAGCCATACGCACCGGCCGCCTTTACCCCCAGAAAATATTCCTGGTACTCATTTCTGTTAGAGGCTGAGTCAATTCCAGAGCCATAGTGCGGTCGGAAGGATTATGTCATTGAAAAATTTCAATGGCACCATCGGGAATCGAACCCGCGACCTTCCGGCTTGTAACGCAGTGCCTCAACCAACTGCGCCACCGCGTACCCCTTTATAGAATATGTACCAAATGTAAAATTTAGATCTCAATGGTTAGCACTAAATTATGAAATAGTATACTCTCAACGCTAGTCCAAACACGTTGCCCTCAATATATTAATAATAAAAATTATTTGTTGCGTTGATGTTATTTAATCATGTATAATCCTGTATAATACATTGGGATGTTTAAGATAACATTTAATTTCTATTCCCTATGACAATGAAAGATGCTGTCAGCAGAGAAGGATGCTTACGAGCCGGAATTTCCTAACTGAAATAACTGACCTTTGGTGTTATTTAATATGCAGTGAACATATTACAGTCGCCTGAGTCATTAACAATGGCAGCAATTGAAAACTAAAATTAAAAGTCTGTACTTTGCGTAAGGAACTTCAAAACCACAAATAAGCCTAAAGTAATTCTATAAAATCGATTTTTACACATTACTCCCCTTACCCAAACAATATCTATACGGAGTATTTTGGCAGCGCGAAACGTGTTCAAACACCTAAGCTGCAGGATTTCTCTCAGTGAGTGCTCCAAAGTTTACTGTAGATTCTGTGGTTGGGTTTGAGCTGTGAAGTTTTTTTTTTTCGTACATCCTCCCAACAAGAAAGTTTAAGTACTGCAAAAGGCTACAATTACAGTACAATTATCTTCGGTAGTAAACAAATGCAAGTAACAATTACTATGATTTTTCAGCAGTTCTCAAAAGTGTGCAACGCAATGGCAGAAAACTAATGTTCAACATCAGAATTCTATTCAGCTCACATCGTCCCAACCCATCCCACAATTTTCACCACAATATTATCCGCCCAACTTCGACACGGTCTTTCCAATTGGATGTTACCCATGAGTTCCTCCGACCAACAACCTATAGAAATTGAGCCAGAGACTCATTTGTAATGGAGATGAACCCAACTTGATATATTTGTTACATAAAATGCGCACTGTATACAATAAATTTCGATACCGGAATAGTAACAAGTTATATAAGCTAGTGTTATGTGATGCCATGTACTAGGTAGATATGTACGGATGTTGAAAACGAACCTGATGGACGCAGAATCGTCACTACATATCTACCGCGTCACATCACAGAATATAGCTACAGCCAACTTAACCACCGCTGAGAGAAACTCAAGTGTTATGAATTTACACATGAAAACAAAATGTTTTAAAGTAATTACCGTCAAAACACAACGGTGTATAAATATTAGTATTTTATTGTGACAACACGTTTCGGTCTTATTAGACAATTTTCAGGCCAGCATTCAGAGATATGAGGTACAATCATTGCATATCATGTTATGCACTGATATGCACTGACTGTACCTCATATCTCTGAATGCTGGCCTGAAGATTGTCTAATAAGACCGAAACGTGTTGTCACAATAAAATACTAATATTTATACAGCGTTGTGTTTTGACGGTAATTGCTTTAAAACATTTTGTTTTAATTTTGAATTCAAACACAACGGGATGTCCTAGATTAAAATAATGAATTTACTTTCAATATATTGTAACATTCATGAGTACAGTATCCCATACCCTGGAATTTTTGTAAGTAAATAATAAACGCTTGATACATCAACTACGTCAGCATCTGTACTCGAAATGCAGAACAGCCAAGAGTCTCTCCAAGTCCCACTTGACGGGTCATGTAGAGTGATCCGGAAATTAGCACTCCTTCTGGCTATTTTAATGAAAATTTAAAACGCAAGCTCCACTTCTCTCAGAATAATATACTGGACGAGGACAGATTTCCGGGCGCCGAAGAGAGGCAGAATTTCACTCGGAAGTGATGGGCATCCTTATTGGAGCAAACATGATTATTCACCGAACAAGGGGGCAATGTCAACCAGATCAAAGGGATTGAAAATGACTTTTGAGCTGCAGAATAGTGATGGAAGATGCTGGGCAGGAATAAATTTTACGGTGGTTAAAGCCGCGAGGGAGAGAAGAGGAGACGATATGGTGCACTTTAAATATAAGGCGTCATTTGTCTTGACTGCAATAAGGGCGGCTCCTCGACGCATTCCAACTGGTTCTCATTACATTTCTCACGGGATCTAACTGGATTCATTTTCCAGTAATAAAGAAATATTTTAACGTGGACATTTATCGGAAGTTATTAGTTTCAAAACTGCCTTTTAGTAGACGGGTAAGAGGAAAATTTTTCAAAAGAATTTGGTTATACGAGTAAAATTAAGAAAAGGACCGGCTGTGTGTCCAAGTTTCTCCTTAGTACATGAATAAAAGTAAAGTGATCCCGTTACAGGCCCGGTGTGGCCCAGAGGGTGGGTAGAGGTATATAGCTCTACTGTTCCATGGCCGCGGCACTAGAAGGGGGTGAGCGGTCAGCAGCACGCCCCGGCCGCACTTTAACCCCGGGAAAGACCCGGTACCCATTTTACAGGAGGCTGGGTCGGTCTGGACGGGCGGAAAATCTCGTCCCCACTGGGATTCCATCCCTGACCGTCCAGCCCGTAGTCAGTCGCTATACCGACTGAACTACCCGGCCCACAGTACATGAATAACAACATGCAAATAAGAGACAGAACAATTGAACGTAAATCTTCCAAGATAAGGGTCGTGATATAATAAATTTTAAGTGTACATCAATTTTAAATTTACTACATTTCTGTTTATGTTTATTGATTAATTCTTGCGTTATTTAAGGAAGAATTTCAACTGCATGATTCTCCACGTTCGAAAGACAAGATGACCGTTTGAATAATATGTTATTCATACCGTGTATTTTTTTTTACATTCAATACATTTATCAACAAAATGCACCAAGTAAAATAAAATAAAACACAAATCATAAAACATGCTTCATTTTAAGTCCAACTCCCACATGTTTTGACATCATTGTGCCATCCTCAGGGAGATGAAATACAACAAAGAGTCGTTAAGTCCAATACGTCCTTTAGGTGCGAGTCGCCCACACTTTTATTATTGAAATTAAAAATTAAAGATCTTAAAATGTTAAAATTCTAGATTACATTACTCATTTAGTCTAGAATTTTAAGATTTTAAATTTTAAATTTTAATGCTAAAAATGAGAGCGACTCGCACCTAAAATACGTGCCGTACTTATGAACCTTTGTTGCAATCAAATTCCCCAAGGATGGCATCTTGGTGCCAAAACATGTAGGAGTTGGCACTTAATATGAAGTGCGATTTGTAATTTGTGTTTTTTTTACTTAGTGCTTTTTATTGGTTAATATATTGAAATTTTGAATACACACGATGCGGAAGAAACCATCGCGGCCAGTTTTTTAAGTTAATATTTCAGCAGTTACAGACCATTCACGTAATAAAGCGAAAATTGTGCCCAGTTTATGTTTACACGTTCATTACACGATAATACTGTGTTGCCGCTGTTAATGACAGTCATATTCGGCCTGTAAGCAATTACAGTTATTTGCTAAAAATATCAGAGTATGAAACACGTCCATAGCATGAATATTATTTAAGTAACTTATGTCAGCAGCAGCAGCATTCATTTAGTTTAGAATCAGACATGAACATTATGTTAAAACAAAACAGAAAATTTAGCCCTGATAGGTAAAATCAACAGCAAAATGGTAGTTGTTCATGAAAGAATTCAGGTAAACACAAACTTTTCAACAAGCCAACTGTACGATTATTCAGGATCTACTAGCAGTAATACGGTGATATATATATATATATAACTGAGATATGCTGTCGTCACAAGCCACGGCTGAATTATCCGAAATCGCGCGTCAGGTATTAAATGAAGACACGAAAGGCGTGGACGTGTCAACAACGCAATGAACCTAGGGGTCCCATAAAGTGCGATAATTCCTCGACTATTTGAAAAACTGTAACTTTCTCGAGCAAGATCTTGTTCTTTGTAATTAGTTGGCTCAGGATAGGACTGCTAACAGGTTCCTGTGAAGGTCCATAGGAGACTTTATTACTTTCTACGCGATTATTAGCTTATCAAGAAGAAATCTGATCCCTAGAGATATTTCGTTCGTTAGTGTCAGTACAAAATAAGGATGAAGCTAGGAAATTCTGGAGTAACGAGCTGGTCAACAGCAAAGTGATTTGTACAAAAAGTCGTATCATGCTCATACGAATCGAAATATAATGCAAAAACTGTCAACAATAGGATAATCAATCTCCTCCAACGGCCGGTAATATAATTTCCTCTGCGAACATAAAATGTCTAATGAAATTATCACATCAGCCGTCTTAGGAATAAAACAGATCCCTTCACGATCAATCAATTTATCGTGCAGCTCAAATTCAAGAAGAAGAAGAAGAAGAAGAAGAAGAAGAAGAAGAAGAAGAAGAAGAAGAAGAAGGAGGAGGAGGAGGAGGAGGAGGAGGAGGAGAAGACGAAGAAAAGAAGACTTTTTATTGATGCAAACAGCAGTAGTGTCAGGTTCTGTTAATAACGCACCATACGCTGTAATAGACGATTCCGCTGACGTATTAACCTAAGAATTCTTTACGATCACTTGCGTGAATTTCTTCTAAAGTCTGACATTTTTGTTGTAGTATAATATTCAACCACTACTTCTATAGGAATACGTCAGCTTTCAACGCCCCTGATTAGAATTCCTTTCACGGCTCACAAGAAAATTCTGTTACCGTATCACGCATGTTGAAAATAACAACTTCCTTGTCCGATAGAAAATAAATGTTATAAGAAGCGCGCCGATCAAATTTGCTATTGCGGGGCGCATGCCTGCATAAATCAACCGCAACTGGCCGAAAGGATCCTCATGAAATTTTAAAATAGGGTTTTTTACCAACCATATTGGAGCCTTTCCAACAATGGTTAAGATCTGCCTAAAGAACGAGACTGTATCCGTTTCTTTGCGAGTCTCTGTAATAAAATACGAAATATTTGTTACAGTAAGAAATGTTACAAACAAATGTTGTGAAATAGTACGAAATATTTTATGTCAGATAAAATTCTTCCGCAAAGCTTATATTTTGCGAGTTATTTAAAGAAAAGTAACGTAAAGTGCAGAACTTCGGAAACACAAGAATCAATAGCCCAGAGAAAGAGACACAAGTGTTACATCACCTAAATTGTTTGCTTCATACAGCAAACATTATGGTTTTCATTACAAGGTTAATTACGTACATATGTACTACAACGGAACCCACACCATACATTCAACGTAATGTGTGTGTATGCAATCAAGTATGCACAGGCAAAGTACGAGCGCACATCTACACACAACATACGTACATATTGGAAAGAAATCTCGCATATGCATTGATTTACGGCTGTAAAACTTTGAAGAGGTCTTCACTGAAGACATGTTTTCTGACAAACAGCCAAGAGTGGCATTTTCAGAAACAGAATGGAATGGAAAGGGCTACAGCTAGGAGAGGATTGCTGAGAAGTTTTGAATTCTAATCTAATATTGAAGTTTTGAATATCCTTGACGCTGAAGAAGGTAATCGACATGAACAAATGTTTCAGTACGAAATTAAGAGCTTGTAACAAGACTACGTGAGGCAGAACTTTATGACATAAGAAGATGTGGACACGACGAAACATGGCAACGTACACATCAGCAATGTAGTGAGAATATCAATCGTTGGCTTCTAATATGAAATATGAAGATTTTGCTTTTCTAAAACATCTTGATGCAATATTTTATGATAGGTCTGTCTATCCCTAGACCAAATTAAAGTTGACATCTGACTTTACCGGAATGTCCAACAACCTCTGTATAATTGTCACCCATTACCAAATATTCGCGCTTCGACGCTCGAATCATCAGTACACTCTGCACCAATCTGTAGTAGTCTAATTTCCCTCTGTCTGGCAAAATATTAACGTTGTAGAAGAGTCTGATATAAGTACTAAAATTTTGCTAAGCAAATGTACCTTAGATCTGCATAGGCAGGCACTGAGAATGAAGCGAATTTAAGCGTTGAAACCCATGCGTTTGGCAGTGAACAACTCTAACTGTATAGATACCATCGCACATTCCATTAAAGTTGTTTTATCGTGGTCGTGCAGTATGCGAGGCACGAAACTGACATATCTGGCTCATAAATTCTCAAGATTCATATTTGATGATGTGGGATTCTATTACTGTTTAATGCTACTGCTACGATGTAATATTTTAACGAAGTGAAAACTGAAGGCATTTGTTTACACGAGACGTAAGTAAACGATTCGTATAATGTCATAACTTAATACAACTGCCATCAACAGTAAAGAGTAACTTAAAGTATATGTGTGTGAAACTTCAAATGGTGATCGTATTACTTTTTAAAACATTACACAATACTGTACACTCAATAACCCTTTAAACGCCGAGTTAAATCCCATCTGCCATCTGCTGACATTTTTAGGAGTTCACCATATTCTTCACGTTAGCAGGATAAGAGTTAAAATAAGTTTAAATCGTAAATATTTAAAGAAATATTAATAAACTTTAAACAAGATCAAAACGTTTAGCGTTAATACTATTTAAATAATTTAATTGTTAAAGAAAACCCACTTTGAGGTATTGCAACTACATGGCCATTGTAGAGTCGCAGGCTACTTCCCAGTTTTACGTTTTCAGTTTGACGTCAGACGTGCCATACTTATTTCGTGTGAGATTTTTGAGACGAAATTTAAAAAGTAAGACTACAGACTTTAACGTTGCCCTCGTCTACTACCACGTGTCAGAAACACTGAACACGCTTCTGGTCGATTATCTACGTTGACAATGCCCAGAATAGGAGATGGTAATTAAAGGAGGAAATAAATATCAGAACATCTCCTCTGTTCTACCCTACACTAGAACCGTCATATTTAATGTGCGGTATATTTCTTTATCCGAAAATACTTAAAGAGTTCGAAAATGTGACAGACTATTGTGATGTTTCAGCTGTTAGAACACAGAGTAGGCCTTCTTGTCAATGAGGTTACAGCAGTATTTAAACTAACTTACTTACTTACTCCATGCAGCAGAGTCCTTCTTGAGAATCTAACAGATTTTCAGCTAATCAAGAAATTCCGCGAGTTTTATGGAACCCGAAGGTTCACTAACGCATACACAAGTGCCCACCACTTGTCCCTATCCTGAGCCAGATCGATTCAATCCATACCCCCACATCCAACTTCCTGAAGATCCATCTCAATATTATCCTCTCATCTAAGCCTGGGTCTCCCAAGTGGTCTCTTTCCATCAGGTTGCCCTACCAAAACCCTGTATACACCTCTCCTCTCCCTAGCCCGTGCTGCATGCCCCGCCCATCTCATTCTTCTCGATTTTATAACCCGAACAATATTTGGTGAGGAGTACAAATCATTAAGCTCCTCATTATGTAGTTTTCTCCACTACCCTGTCACCTTGTCCCTCACAGGCCCAAATATTCTCCTCAGCACCCTATTCTCAAACACCCTGAACCTACGTTCCTCCTTAAAAGTAAGCGACCAAGTTTCACACCTATACAAAACAACAGGCAAACTTACAGTTCTCTATATCTTCACCTTCAAATTTTTTGACAGCAAACTGGAAGACAAAATATTTAAACTAACAGCGTTACGAAACAGAATTTTATCACTTACTAGAATGTAACAGAACAGTACTTCAAAACGTGAAGTACGAATCGTGTTCAAGTCACTAATTTTGCTAAGACACAAACACTGCAAACAATGCTGCTATCTATAATACTCTCGGGCTACTAGCCGCTGCAGATTACGGAGACTGAGCCAATGATTTTAGAAGGGTCTTTGTTCTCGTCAGGTGTTCCCTGAGAACCTTGACTGTTCTGTTACCACGGACGCGTTCCGTGGTGACAAGAACAGACGTGCTTTGGAGATACATTCCTTGACGACAAAAACAAACGTGGTTGTCAGGGTGCCTTGACGAGAACAAAGACGGTTCCCAAAACATTGTTTTATTCATGCTTATCCATCTGATGCGGTTGGTAACAGCAGAGGGTTTTGTTACACTCGCGATGAAAGATTTAGATTATATAGAAACAATAATACGTTACTTCCAAATTTTCATTTCAGGAAAAATTAATAACTAAATTCTAAGTAGAAAAGCTAACCATCCTATAAAAGCAGCAATAATGGAAAACGAACAAATGCATGTATTAAACAGTCTACTTCATATTTTACTGAAATTGACACTTACTGTAAAAATCACTGCCTTACTAATGGGAAAATAAAGTGCCACGGAAAGTTAAGTTTGTGGTTAGAGTTGTTTCAAATTAATAAAAAAAAATGCTACGACGTCATAAATGAATGTTTAATGCACATGACTACACGATGGGCATGCTGACGACACAGCATAAACTAACAGCTAAAGTAAAGCAGTAAAAACGTATTCTTTTTTATTTCTGTAGTAGAAAGGTGTTCGTCCAATGTATTTAGTGGGTCGGGTAACTCAGTCGGTATAGCGACTGACTACGGGCTGGACGGTCCGGAATCGAATCCCGGTGGGGACGAGATTTTCCGCCCGTCCAGACCGGCCCTGGGGCCCACCCAGCCTCCTCTACAATGGATACCGGGTCTTTTCCGGGAGTAAAGTGCGACCGGGGCGTACTGCTGACCACTCATCCCTTTCTAGTGCCGCTGTCATGGAAGAGTAGAGCTATACATCTACCCACCCTCTGGGCCACACCGGGCCTATAACGGGATCACCTTACCTTTTACCAATGAATCTAATATTTTTTTTTTTTTTTAAGTTTTCCGTCCCGAAGTGTTACAGCATACAGCATACCAGTGTATATAAAATAAATGTTGTGTTACGGACTAATATTATGGGATTCCTATAAGAAAGCAAGATACCCTCCTAAGAAAAACTACTTAAGAATTGCAGCACCTTACATGACTTGGTTTTGTGCTGTCTGAAATAACACGCTGCAACTTACGCCCGAGAGTTTTTTGAATGTTTGTGTCCTAGAATATAAATAGTTTCTTGTCTATCTTATTTGTGGCACAAGAGAAACTAGAGAGAAATCGAATAGAGACAAACAGATTCTCCCGAAACAAGAGCAATTACGTAAAATTTTATAATATCTCATTTACGACGACAAAAATGTTTTAAAGAAGGCAGTACGTAAAAGTTAATGTAGTTTAGAAAATAAAATAATTATACAATTCAGATAATGCAGATCATGTGTAGTTGCATACTTTGAGACTTATTAACAAAATATGAGGAGTCCAAAAGTTAGATAACTACAGGAAACCCGATTTTTAAAGCTGTATTGAAGACGGCAGAAGGTCATGCTTGCAAATTTCAGAAGCTGATATAGAGATATAACTCATGGGACACAAAAATATAAGTAAAATATTTATTACATCGTGTCAAGGTTACTGGGTCACAAACGACACGTAGGAACCACGAAACACCTATATATTCTTAGCCGAAATAAAGCAGTAATTTCGTATGGAACTAAACTCAAATATAATTAAAAATGCCAACTACATATGGTTGAACAACAGTCATGGTGCATGCTACAACAAAACAAAGGCATTCGGTAAGAAAAAAATAAGATAACTGGGAGAGAAATTCAGCGTAATGCTGTGTGGGTGATGACAGGGATGGAAACATGGGCAGCAAATTTACAGCAGAATAAAAGGCAAAGTAAAGTTGTCACGCGCACTCTCTAAAAGACATGTGGGGGCGAGTAGGACTATCGGTTTATCTGGCATTACAAGGACGTACGTGGTCAGCTTCACGCCCTGCTCGCCTTATCCCCATAAGGAAATTTCCCGGCACCCATTGTTCTGGAGGCTGGGTGGACGTCAAGGTCAGTCTGAACGTTTTGGAGTTGAGGAAAATCTCATACCCAAAGCCGAACTCCGATTAGTCAATCAGTCGCTCAGTCTATAGCGTAGTCAGCATTGTCACTACGCTGTCTCGATCCCGAGACCCAGAGCATCGACACATTTCTGTAGTGCAGCCTTTGCAGGATGCTCTAAACTGCAGTCAGCGTGTGGATGTTTCGACAGTTTAACTTACACATGTAGTTCACGACTGACCTTAACAAAATTTACATCATTCGACAACTGATCGCTGATAGTTCCATACTTTCGACACGTAGATTACACAGAGAAAATTCTTCTGTTGTAAATTTCTGCGTCCTGAGTTTTAGAAAATATTTCCTATCGGGTCCAACTACTCTTTTGTCTGAAGATGGGGTCCGATTCTCTCCCCGAACCGTGTTTTAATCTGTATTGTAAAAACGGCGCGATAAGTAAGTTCTAAAAACTCATGATTCCTAATGTGATATACCAATGTCAGAATCTTATACTATTTCGCAACGACCTATCCAATATTTTGACGTTTTGCTGACCGTTCATCTCAGTATATTTATCTCAGTATTTAACCAACTTGATGCACAAAATTTGTTTCACAATAAGTTTTATTTCATCATCACACCTATAGGTGTGATGATGAAATGAAACTTATTGTGGTATCATCACACCTATAGGTGTGATGAAACCAGAGTCTGTGTAGTGAAATTTTGACCTCCTGATGATGAGCACATGTGCTCGAAACATGTAGAGGCATGAAATAAAACTTATTGTGAAACAAATTTTGTGCATCAAGTTGGTTAAATACTGAGATAAAGATCTATCCAATAGTCTGAAAAATTTATGGATAAATCTTGTAAATAAATAAGCCAATCCCTATTACAATAATTCATAAAATTTGTACGTTAGAATATCTGAGGATTTCCCTTGAAAGTTTTCGCTCAGGTAAGCTCCAATGTATACAGCAAGTGTCACTGCCACTAACTTCTACTTCCTGCGGTTCAGTGGCTCCCTGTAGTAATTTAAGTCATCCATGCGATCCCGACAAAATACCTGTCTTTAGTATCATTCTACAATATTACAATTGAACGCAACAGTACTTCTTCTGTTTGAAACGCGACACAATCTGATTATGAATTTCAATACGCACTTTAATTAAATTCCGAAAACTTGATTTAACAAATTTTCAGCCCCATGACGGTTAAATTCACTGTAACTATGATTTAACGAAATTAGCGCATTACACGTCTTCGTTATACTTCCTCTGCATGCAGTGTTCACAGACTGGTGAATGGAATACTGCTTTGCATTTAACTAACCGAATTATTTACCATCTGCTTGCAAAACTGTCATATGTTAGAAGATACTGCCCTTTGAAGTTGTTATTAAATTTCTTAAATTGTCAGCCATCTTATTTATTGCCTAGAAATCGTACGATAATGAAGTCTGTCTTTAGGTAAAGATGGCCCTTAACACTCTGTATAAGAACGCCTTCTGCTAGTAAATCCTTAGTATTTGTACTTAGAGTATTAGCTCTTTGTTAAGTTCTGTATGAAGAAAATATAATGCTTTTTAATGCAGGGTGAAGAGAGATAAACCAACAAGATGCAACTAATCCGATGTTTATTATCAAACTTCTATCTCAACATGTTTCGGGCATCATTATGCTCATCATCAGGAGAACAAGGCCGTGTATTACTGCATATGGTGTTCTGCACTGGTTGTGCTGGCTGTGGTTGTGTGGAGCTGGGTCGTAAGCTGTGTGCACTGTGCACAGTGCACACAGCTTACGACGGTCTTGTTCTCCTGATGATGGGCATAATAATGCCCGAAACATTTTGAGATAGAATTTTGATAATAAACATCGGATTAGTTGCATCTTGTTGGTTTATCTCTCTTCACCCTACGTTCCATGATGCACGGTTACAAGAACCTAAAACTTGCTTTTTAATCTTTTATATTAATAAAATAATAAGACGATTAAATTTAACCACCCTAACATAATTAAATACTCAGTACACAGTATTGACAGGGCAGCAGTAGTGACAACTGTAGTGTTCCTTTGTCTGGATAGCCAAATAACTGGCTATCAACACTGCGAGTTATGGTGTAGCTGTAACACTGGTTGGAACGTTTGCTGTGTTGTACTTGAGAAAGGGCAGTTTCATCAGAAGGCTGTAAACAAAATTCTTTTCAATTTTCAAATTAAATTTGACCACGAATAAAACTCCTGAAGGCAATATACGTTGCTGGCAACGTTATTAGCCGCCGATTTCGGTGGCCGTGCGGTCGAAGGCGTACGTCTGGAGCCCCCTAATTACCGGTATCACGGGTTAGAATCCCGCTGAGGGTATGGATGTTCGTCCCATGTGTTTGTTGTGTGCTGCGTGGGCAGCGAGTTCGGCGAGAGCTGATCACTCGTTCAGAGGAGTCCTACCGGGTGTGAGTGTCTAATTGTGATCTAGAAACCTCAACAGTGAGGCGGCCTAGGCCCGACGTCGGCTGTTCCGCCAGAGAAGAAGAAAAAGAAGAAAAGCTTAAGTATTAGGGAACAAATTTTCTCCTAATCATTTTTCGCATTGACAATTATAATACTCTTTAATGCTGCTGTTAGCTGACCTGAATTGTTGTTATTATCTAATTTCTAATTTTTTCTTTTGTGGTTTGTTGTTTGGCGTATTTCCTATCACGTTCCTGTGCTGTCTCTATAGTTAGCCATTCGGCTGTTTTGCCAGTACATTAATAATAAAGTACGGAATTGAATGTTTATTATTGTTATGTGCACATCACAGGTTTCGATGTATTAATTATAAACGTGTATAATAAATTTTTAAGTCCTCAGGATAAACCAACTGCATACCACCATTGCGCATTGGGAAGATATCTCACATATTATTAGTACAATGTTATGATACCAAGTTGGAAAATAAACATTTTAGAGGGCACTGGGTAAATATCCATACTCTTGGGTTATTTTTTTAAGTTTCTTAATTTAATGTGAAATACACTTTTAATTTCGTGCACTACAAAGCAAGCCATTTGGTACGTTTGGTAGATTTTAAAGGGAATCACGTGTAGTAACCTAGGAATCATTTTTGTTACCGACTACTGGCTCAAGGCAAGGGAAATAAATACACATAAAGACCAATAATATTTAGGAAGAACTCCCATAATCAGTAGTACATTAAATAAAAAATAAACTTGATATATCAGTGCCTACAAAGCTTCATATTATATTACGTTAATTTATTTTCGTAACATGCAGAAAATGATGGTTTGTGGGTTATATATAGACACTGTTAGACTAAAAATGTTATAGAGTGCCGAATTTCTTGAAGAAAACCCTTTAAAGACCCATATTTATTTAAATTGCATAAAAATATCCAGCTTTTATCATTTAATTAGCACACCGACTAATGCACATATGTAACATTTTTTACATTAAAACATTAAAAATAAAATTTTATGTATGTGCATTAGTTGGTGTGCTAATTAAATGACTATACGAAATGCACGGTGCGACGATGATGATCCAGCTTTTACTTGGCAGAGAACACAATCCATATCCTTTATAAAAATCAATCGGTTAATGCTGTTTAGCGAAATAATTATTATTTATTGTAGGAACCATATAACAACAAACATGTCTGTATGACAAAAGTTACAGTTTCTTAGTGTTGTAATGTGTGGTATATATATTTACCACTGAACTGACGTAGTTAACGGTGAGTTGGTCTGCAATTTTCAGGACGCGGCGTGAAGTTGCTTGTTGAGGGTGAGTTAGAAGCACAGTAACTCAGTCCCAATATCACCATTCCTCGCTAGAACAAGCTTAGAACCCCACCACTAGACCGAGCAATCTTCTCGCTGCATAAAAATCAATGGCTTCTTAAAGCGTAAGTTACGTCAACGTGCGCTGCACAGGTCAACTATCTATCCTCTTTAACTCGAGCGGAGGAAAAGAGAAGATTATGCATAGTTTAGATCATTCGCAATGCCACTCCCTCATCAAAGCTCAGTTTCACCAGTCCATAATTATGTGAATTAATATTAATAATCTCAAAGCACCACATTAATCGTGTTTCAAGTCCATACACGGGATTCCACACACAGTGGCATCACAAACGTGTGAGACAAGTAACAGACAGTTACATTTTACTGTCCAGCACCTTACGCTCCCACTAACAAGATTTTGACGTTCATGGTATTTTGTTTACGATTCTGCCACTTAAAATTCGTAAAAACCAGAGAAGGTCAGTGTCTTCTGCGCCAAGATATGCAGATTTGCAGGTGCCATTGTGATAGGGGCAGCCAAACCTGATTCTCTACCTTCCATATAACCGTGACATTGCGTCCTTCTGTAACATCTTTTAAGTTATACCGATATCACATTGTGTGTTTTTTTTTTTAATTTTGAGAAGCAACAGGTAACTTAGGTGTCGCTAAGGCACACACCGGCCGCGTTTCTCGAAAGTTCCAATTTCCCATACGTCATTGTCCGTGTTAAGCACCGTTCCACACAACCATCGTAGCTATCCAGGGGTTGCTGCATTAACCAGCGCTACAGTCAGTTCAAACGCAGCTCAGTCTGAACATACAGAGGCCAGGTTCGTCGCTGCCAGTGCCACGAATTTTGCATACTGACATACAACAAGGTTTCCGCACTACACAAAAGTTAAGTGTATAATTTTGAGGACGTAGCATCTTCGTGTCTTCATTGTTTTACTGTCAGTTTGTCGGCTGTACTTGTGACAGACCGCTGACTACCTTCACTAGTGTGTTTGGTAGTTTTCTCCAGTCTCTGTGGGGAAGTGACTGGAGAGTTATCACAGCACGGCATCTCCTTCTACACGCGGAAATTATACAGCAGTTCTACCTTCATTCGATTAAAGTAAGGTCACCCCATGATAGGCCTGTGCAGGAAAATTGGGGAAGGGTACGTATAGCTACGAACCCCTCGCAGCCTCGGCGCTAGAAGGGGATGGATGATCAGGAGGCCGCCCGGGCCGCTTTACTCCAGGTAAGAACCAGGTACCTATTTTAGAGGAGGTTACGTGGGAATCAGGGCCGGTATGGACGGGCACGGAAAATCTCATCTACACTGGGAATCGATCCCCAAACTGCCCCGGCCGTAGCGAGTCACTGTCTTCTGTGAATTATCTTCTAAAATAATAAATATAGCACACAGATGCTCAGGAGGTACAGCAATTGCCAACCACGGCAACAGTTAATTACAAGACAGTCAATATACTTATCACGTTACATACGGGCGCCTTCCCATAACCATTGTCACTGTGGAAAAGCAATCGTAATACCTATTTCTCTTCCACAGACACGCGCTCAAAATATTCTGAGTGTGTTTATGGCCTTGGTTGAATCCCTCAGTACCCTTGTGCAACGAGGTTATTCATTTCAGTTCTCAGCAGTCGTGTGTTGCTAAAACACCATCGTATCTTAGAAAAGAATGAAATAATTATTCCCTACTACATTAAGTGTAGGCTCAGTCGGTATAGCGACTGGCTACGGGTTGGACGGTCCAGGGATCGAATCCCGGTGGGGGCGAGATTTTCCGCACTTGTCCAGATCGGCCCTGGGGCCCAACGAGCCTCCTGTACAATGCGTAACGGGTCTTTCCCGGGGGTAAAGAGCGGCCGGGGCGTGACGCTGACCCCTCACCCCTTCTAGTGCCGTGGTCAAGAAAGAGTAGAGCTATACCTCTTCTCTTCCTATGGGCCATACTGCCTGTACAGAGCCTCAGTGCTTGTACAAGGGTGCACTTGGCCTTTACCTTTTTACTACATTAAGTGCTCTGAACTCTAAACTTGTGTAGTTAACACCCAAATTTTGGTTCATTGGTAGATGCTGTACAACATTAATGATTCCCTGAGATAACATTACCTAATTATGCATAAGCTAGGGCAGGATAATTAAAACTACAATTTTCTTTGTCTACAGGAGAAAGTAAGCTCCCTTAAAGAAAATTCTTTAACATTCAATTTACTGTGTGGTATACAGAAACTTTATTTTGCCGTTAAATCCGGGCTGAGGGGAAAGGGTCACAGTTCAGCAACAAACAAAACGCTCAGCACAAAAGACTGAATTCATACTGAGAAGATCTTGAACTCCATTTAGATGGCTTCGTCTGGTAATAATCAAAACTATACTAGGATTTTCTAAACTTCAGGAATGATAATGACAAAGTATTCTCCCGAAAGAGGTCATAAAAATGAAAGTGCTGGGGAATCTAGGTCACACGTATATGAATCAGTCTGTAAAATTATGTGAAGTGTAGTGTGCAGTGTAGTGTGTAGTGTGTAGTGTGCAGTGTAGTGTGTAGTGTGCAGTGTAGTGTGTAGTGTGCAGTGTGCAGTGTAGTGTGTAGTGTGCAGTGTAGTGTGTAGTGTGCAGTGTAGTGTGTAGTCAACTAAAGCTGTACAAAAACCTAATTAATAGTCGCTCAGATAGGCAAAAATTTTCTCTTATTTTTGTGGAGCCCGAGGGATCGCTACAATATTCATAGGAACAGCCACTAAACTCTATCCTCAGCAACGTTCATCAAGTCCACATTCTCGCCCTCTATTCCTTTAAAATCCCTTTAAATATTATCCTCCTATCCATGCTTCCGTCTCAAAAATGGTAGTCACTTCTCAGATGTTCCGACTAAAACTTCATAAGCATTTCTAATCTCTCGCACGAATGCTTTAAACCTATCCCATTTGTATTGGCTTGTATTGATTAATGGCCGATATTTCGATTTCCAGCTTCGAAAAATAACGCAAGTAAAATACCGAAGAATTAATTTGTTATTCTAAAATATCATCAACTCCGTCTTTTCGCTAAAATACGGCTACAGAGCACGTAACAAAATGATCAACAATTTTTCACTGAACGCGGTAGAGTTTTAAATTTTCGCAACGCTGTCCTGATGGATCTACCGAAGTTGTTTAGCAACGTTCCTTCAACATCAGTAATTATCTGTCGTCTAATTATGCACGAAACGAAGATGCGTTTTCGTACGGTACAATAGAAGGGACTGAGGCACCGAAATGACTGTCTAGTAACTTTGCTAATTTTAATGTTCGAATAAGATTATTATATCAAACCGCCGTCTTGATATAGCCTATGAACTCCACTTCCTGCCTTTTTGTTTTAAATCGATACTTTCTGTGCCCGACTATCACTGCCATGGAGATTTACTGAAGTGGCAAGGTGTCCGTGTATTCGTATACGTTAGCGGTGACGGCCGGGTTTTACGTTAGTTTTATGTTGTCGGAACGCCCGAATCAGTATGTTCGGATTACAGTATGTGGCGATGTATCAGTATGTTCGGATTACAGTATGTGGCGATGTATCAGTATGTTCGGATTGCAGTATGTGGCGATGTATCAGTATGTTCGGATTACAGTATGTGGCGATGTATCAGTATGTTCGGATTACAGTATGTGGCGATGTATCAGT
>Ga0123352_10006045_pt1 | contig 18424 bp, 10 predicted proteins | sample TergutLab28metaG_FD_89700 | JGI IMG/M metagenome (GOLD analysis project Ga0123352, IMG submission 89700) | Labiotermes labralis P1 segment gut microbial communities from Petit-Saut dam, French Guiana - Lab288 P1 | ecosystem: Host-associated > Arthropoda: Insects > Digestive system > Gut ... | reverse complement strand
CGGACAAATAGTTGCTACTTGGTATGAGTGATTTGTTCTGTAAAATGGAAGGGTAAAGTATCCGTAAGCACGTCAGTAAGAAACATGGGGAGTCAAGGTTTCTCTCCAGTTATTCTGTGTCCTGGTACTAGATCCGTCACGCGCCGGCCGCTGTGTTCACTTGGAAGAACGTACGGCACCCATTGAGTGGGGGGCTGGGTGGATTCTAGAAACTCTGTGGGCGTTTTGGGAACAGAGAAATCTTTTGCCTCCGTCGGGAATCGACGGATTGTTTATATCATGTACGTGGGTGTAGCATAACTTTTACCTTTAGTGTGCACACCATCAAAGTACTCAGCTTTTCTTTATGCATGCATTTTCTGCTATGCTTGAATATATTGCTGAAAATCGTTCTCGGAACGTCATTTCGCTGATGTTGTTACACCACTCTTCAGTGTTGTCATATATTTTGAAGATCTTTAATTTCGGAAACGTGAAAAGTTATACCTTGCCGAATAAGACGTATAAAGTCTGATACTTGTGTTTATATTTTTTGGTAAAAATTTTTTCCACCTGATTTTCTGTGTAGCAAGACATTTCGGCATACAGGCTGCACTTGTTGCAGCCTATGACGGGTCTTATGCGACGAGTAACCGGTTGTAAATATTCCAGAACTCGAAGTTAGTTATTCAAAACGGAGGTATGCAGCCCGGAAGGGAAATTTTTGTTACGTTCGCTTTCTTAAAATCGTAAGTTTGATTTATGCCGTTTTATCCTTTGGTCTGACGGACTTCAAATTCGGCGTTAAAATCTTTGTCGTTTTGGTTATCCCTGAAACAAATGAATCCTTACATCTTACCCATTGTGTTGCTTGGAAAAAAATTGGCTTGTCTGAGACGAGGATTATACTAGCAGTATTTGATAGGATTCCTTTCTGACAAGTTAGAAGACTGTGGAATGATGGCAGATTTTCATGGTGCAGATTGTAAAACCTGCTGATATCGCCGTCAGGCTGATTGATGGATTTGTATAGGAACTCTTCAGGTATTATAAAACTTTATTGTTTTAACACATTTATCAGAATCGCGTCGACAAAATAATATAAAACACTCTAGGAATTTATAATAAACGTGTTCTTACACAGTTTTATCGTTATATACTAATTACGTGTACAATACGCATTCTTGTCTGGGGTATTCTTGAAGGAAATTTATGAACTAATGAAACTGGATATCCTTATAATCCCCTGCAACCACACGCGGAATCAATATCAGTTTTTGGGGCTGTTCGCAAAATTGCGAAAAGCGACTCTTAGCTTCGTCATGCCTGTCTCTCTGTCTGTCCGTCCGCATGGAACAACTCGGCTCCCACTGGACGGATTTCCATGAAAGTTGATATTTGATTATTTTTCGAAAATGTGTCATGAAAATTCAAGTTTCGTTAAAATCTGACAAGAATAACAGCTACTTTACATTAAGTCCAATGTACATTTATGATCATATCTCGCTCACCTCTTCTTAGAACGAGAAATATTTCAGACAAAAGTTGTACGGCAAGTCTGTAACTTTTTTCCCCGAGTATCTTGCCTTTTAAGGGATAATGTGAAAACTTTCTGTAGAGTTGAACAGGCCACATATATAATACGGATCATGAGCTTTATATGCTGGGTAACTAAGGCTACAAACACACTCAAAATATGTAATACTTATAGCTTTTTCGTGACAACAGTGGTTTCGCGAAAACGCCTCAGTGTTACGTTATACGTACGTGGCCTGTCTTGTTTAGCGGACAGTTTATCATACAAAGAAGTGACAGGTGACAAGATATAGGTGTCAGTAGAACCCATAACTTTTGTTCCAAATATTTTCCTTTATACCGAATTTTCAACGAAAATCCAAAATGTACATATCATGTTACTAAGGTGCTGTATGTCGTCAGTTTATCTGGTTTGAAACAACGAGTGCCTATATGTTATAACAGAAGTGTCAAAAATTTACAGCAAGGACAAGATACTTGCTTTCGAAATTAGAAGCCGAAAGATCTCAGTCGGTGTAGTGATGAATGACCGAGCAGTCATGCTTCGATTCATGACAAAGGACAAGAATGCTCTCTAAACCGTAAAGACCGGCTTTGGGAAGAACACACCCTCTTATTCCATGGGCACCGGGGACTATTTTTGCCGATGGTAACAAGCTGAACTCACCACCACCTAGTGTCTGGTTTAAGAATTCGTAGTATTTATCTGCACTCTCCATGCTCTTTCTTCAGTTTGTGGTGAACTGAGCAGAGGGACAAATTTACATTTACTTTAAACCTTTAAATGCCGAATTAAATCCCATCTGCCATCCGCTGGCATTATTAAGAGCTCACCATATTCTCCACGTTAGCTGGATGAGGGTTCAAGTAAAATTCGCCCTAGAACAGGCCATGAAGGCCCAGAAGGGGAATAGAGGTATAGCTATACTCCTTCTTTAACCTTGGCTTTAGATGGGGGGTGGATGATCAAGGCCAATCCACGCCCGCTTTACCCCCGGGAGAGGGACTATTGCTGACTGTACAGGAGGCTGGGTGAGCCCCAGAACCTGTATGGATGTATGCGGAAAATGTGGCCCCCACCGGGATCCCATCCCCGCAGTCCAGCCCGTTTACATATATGTATGTGTGTGTGTGTGTGTGTGTATGTATGTATATGTATGTATATATATATATATGTATGTATGTATATTTGTATATATGTATTTATGTATGTATGTGTGTTTGTGTGTATGTATGTGTGTTTGTATGTATGTACGTATGTATGTATGTTTGTGTATGTACGTATATGTATGTATGTATGTATGTATGCATGCGTGCATGCATGCATGCATGTATGTATGTGTGTATGTATGTATGTATGTACGTACGTAAGTATGTACGTACGTGTGTAAGTGTGTACGTATGTATGTATGTGTATTTGTATATATGTACTTATGTATGTATGTGTGTACGTGTGTGTGTGTGTATGTATGTGTGTGTTTATGTGTATATATATATATATATATATATATGTATATATATATAATCTCGTATGGAATAACTGGAGAGGAAATAACAGTGAGAAAAATATTTTTATTTTCAAATTTTAACCCTTTATACACTGAATTCAGTTTACGACAATGTTACCCTCCCTTTATATGTATAGACTAATATTTGATGTATCTTCAATATAAAGTCTGTTGTTAGCTCCGTCTCCAATTTTAAAACGTAAGCATTAGAACAATTTTACCTGTTGTATTGTATCACTGTACCAGCAAGTGTTTTACAGTAAAGATGGACGCTTACTCTGTCGTTTATTTTGTGGCTGTAATTACGTTATGCAATGCAAGGTTTAAGATCCTTACGCAGGTTCTGATGAAGACTCCATTTCTCTTCGTTGTGATACTGTGTAGACTGGAAAATCGTTACCAGCATTCCCGAGGGGCCATCGGAACAAAATCCGGTAGAATTAGTCGAAGAGAAACAAATGAATAGTTACATTTCAATAATATTGGATGTCTTAAAAGTCAGGACTGTGGCGGAGTGCTTTGTGAACATAGTTCTGTCTTCAGTTTCAGTGCACTGCGGAGTTCGGTGCTTGAAATGTGATTCCCAACGCGACAATAAATCCAGCCACGTACCTTCCATAAGAACAAAAGAGAAAAGCGAAGCGAATACAACCCAAAACTGTTCTCTCGAGGTCGTCTAGGAATTGTTTTTGTTTTCAAAGTTGTACAAAAATAAAACAGAATTACAAAAATGACACTTTCACAAGTTAATGTGTTTGAACAAGTGTTAGAACTAATGTATATCTTTTATATTAGCGAGCCTTTTCCTTCGGAATTCGGTCTGTAGATAAAACGAACACGTCTATTGTATTGCGGAAACCAGATCAAACGTGGAATTATAAAAACCTGGAGGCATGACAACATAGTAAATATATCTTTAACATTCCAACTAAATGCACATTATATAATTCATTACATATATTTTTACCAAGTCTATCCTACATGTTTCGGCGCGTACTGCACCGTCCTCAGGGAGAACTTCGTTTTACTTGCTCAAAGCTATTTCATAATTATTGATGCTCAACAAATAAGGGCAATTAACAACTATAAGAATAAAACGTATAAACTGCTCAACACCAATGCAGCAATATGGTATCACAAGGTACGCAAACAAAAGCAGATAATTTTGAGCAAGTGATACGAATTTCTCCCTGACGGTGGTACAGTAAGTACCGAAACATTTAGGAGAGATTTGGTAAAAATGTACGTATTTAAGTATATAACGTGCATTTAGTTGGAATATTAGAGCTGTAATTGCTATACGAGAATGCGCGGCATGGAGAACTCTACAGCATGACAACATAATTTACTAAGCTTTAACTGTCTCATTTATTCTTCCGTTTTTTTTACGACATCCAATAATTTAACACACACATGAAAATACGGTTTTAAAACGTTCACGTTAGCAGTTGTACTGCGATTTGTGGGCCTACTTTTTTATTCCATTTATTTGTTTACAATGCTGTTAATACAATATTGAGCCCATCATTAGCAAATACTTTTCAGTGTTAGGACTGCAATTTAAATATGAAAAAGAAAATAATTTTAAGTTATGACGCAATAATCACACAACTGTTAGACGGTTTAATTTTTTATGCAATTCCTTGCTTTTAATTGCGTTTGGTACTAAGGTCAATTAGTTTCCTGATTCGTGACTCAGAATAAATATTTTCGACAGTAACTTAAGCCATGGTTGTACCATTTATAGATACAGGCCCATTGATGACTCTTATTGGCTGTCTCAGATATTGTGATCAATCATTTCTTTAAACTTACCACATTGCAGTGAACGTTTGGAATCACGTACATTTACACCCTCTGCCCCCTTTTAACTCTTGTCTCTGGCTCACACTGTTTGGCCATATTTAGCTGTCACGTGAACAGTCGTACTTTTGAAACCTCCAGTGTTTGTCACAATCTGGGGCAACAAATTTCGGAATTGTTATTGCTAAATTGTTCATACCCATTACAGGCCTGGGCAGGCCCTTAGGCCCTGGAAGGTTGAGACTTCCAGAATTTGTAGACAGTCGACACATGAAGGAGGTAAAGTTGTTTGCCCTACACACCGGATGCCTTTACCTCTCAGGAGATATTCCTGTTAGAGGCTGAGTCGACCCCAGGGCCATTGTGCGGCCAGAAGGATTAAGTCATCAACCTCATTGGGAATACGAACTGCGACCTTCCGGCCTGTAGCGCAGTGCCTCAACTAACTGCGCCACCGCATACCCCAAATAGTCAAATCTCCTACTACACTGCTAAAAATGCAAAGAAAATGAAGTAGGTTCAAATGAAGGAAGGTCCATATTTTTATATTTGTCATACTTTTCAAGGTCAAAAATTGTCCTTATATCTTTCTTTGTTCATTTTTTGTATAAACACTATTTTTGTTTCGTCTCAGAAATTTTGGGAAGGGTTAATAATGACGTGATGAATGAAGAGGGAAAGGAGAGACCACGAAGTACCTTCCACGAACACTATCTGCAGACTGGAAAAAATAAAACGGGCCAGTTGTAAGCCAGGCAGTACGTCACTCTTGCCCTGAAGTATGGTGACGTGTCCCCGCTGATCGTGGAGTCTGCACTGTCTGGATCCTTCTTTTATGTATAATACACAAGAAGCTGCGGAAAATCGTAATTTACGGCGGCATTTTGAATTACGATCTGTCGGCAAAGATCATGTTTTTCTGTTCTTATTTCGTATAGCCGTTTTTCTCTCTTTCTTCTAGCAGGTTACTTCATTTACAGTGTATGTGTGAAAACTATTTAAGGCGCTTGTTTCTGCATGAAAGTTTACAAAACCTCCGAATACTCTCGAAGTGTCTGTAAACGAAGGGAAAATTACTCATTACTTATATATATGGGTATGCATTAAATAATTTCGTATTAGGTGTACCTACTCTTTAATTAGTTTATTGACACTTTTCTTTGTAATTGAACGCAATTTGCGTACAACACAATGTGCCAGTCCTTAACACCAAGGCAGGGAAGTTATTGGCAGTTATGTTAAACGGAATAAAGAAACTGAGCCTGTGCAATACACGGTTTTCTTTGAAAATAGGCGATTAGCAATTTACTGAACGTATTTCCTGCACTATGGACCTCGAAGTTCAGAGAACCTTCCATTAAAGCATGAAGGAAAAACAAAGTTGTCTCTGTGCGCGCTGTGCGGGCGTGTAGGAGGGGAAGGGTTATAGCTCAATCATTCACTATAGTGAAGTAAGTGGTTAGCCTCAGGCCCCATCCGCTTTACCTTCGAGAAAAAAATCACCGGTTTTTATTCAGTAGGATGTTGGATGTTTCCGCAGAGCTGGTCTGGACTTTGGGGGGGGGGAATCTTTTATGCTCGTCGGAAATCAAACCCCGAATTATCCAACCGGTATTCTAGTCACCGTAGTCCTTTGCTTATTCATTCCGGTTCGTATCTGTAAACCCGTTCTCTTTAAGTTATGTTTTAACACGGCCTTTCCGTTCACGACTATTTTCCAAACGATTTCCCCTCTTAAGATTTTATAATAAAAATATTTGCGCACTTTTCTTCTTCACCAGACCCTAATACGCCTATAATTTAGCCCGTCTCATTTGTCTTGGTTTGATCGCCACGAAGATCCCTGTTACGAAATTTTCTCCGTATTCTTATTTTCTCCTCAGTCAGCTATGCTTCTCAGCACGTTATTCACAAACATCCTCAACAACACACTCTAAGTTCTAGTGTCTGCAGTATGGAAATTACTGTACCTACTTGCACTGAAGTTGCTAGTGGGACATACGGAATTATTTTTGCCGAAGGCTAGAAGGACAACAGTGAAAAGGCCACACTCCAAGTTGTAGCAAGCAGAAGTACCAACGGTAATCTTTAGAGTGTGAAAAGCTCACTTAAAAGTGAGAATGATGAAGTATGTTAAGCTTACTTAAGGTGAGAACGATGAGGTGAAAATTGGGCAGGACAAAATGTTACCGAGTTGAATTTTCTTTAAAAAAGGTAAGTTGGTGAGATAGATGGAAAACTTCCTTAATGGCCTTCATAAACCACGCGATTTTATGGATCAGTGTAGCTGTAAATCGGGCTTTTCTAAAAACGTTTAATGAAAATCTCCACATTCTTCCTTCAAAACAGTCACTCAGCGTTATTTTAACATGTTCCGTCTCCGTGCATTAGTCAGATCCACAATATATCTGTATGTAACCGACAAATGCACTGAAATATTTATGATGTATTTTATTCAAAATTAAAGTTTTGTTAGAGTGATGCTGACACAGCTAACCAAATTAGTACCTTTGTATTCTTGTAATAATGACACCCTGAAGATGGTCGTAATCGCGGCCGAAACATGTTGGTGAGACAATTGTGAATAAAACACATCATAAGCATTGAAATGCATTTTTGTTTATTTATATATTATGAATTTATTCAAAGTTCTAAAAGCTGTTGCTGTGTAACAGACGACAGATAGGGAGGTACACGTAGGGTCTCCATACACGGTCCTATTTTTTGGAGACTTTTTAAATGAAGCCTAAAGAGAGAATCTATGACAGCCTGACTACTTACGTTTCTGAGGCACTGTACTATAACTTAATTTTGTTGTATTATGGCTATTAAGTTTCAAATTCCTTACGCCAAAGTACGAGCGGTACATGAACTGCTAGTCTACCCTTCAGTAGTTCGCTACTTTTGTGAGTGAAATGAATTGAATCCCCAAGTTTAACACGCCCTTTAAGAATTCAGTTTGAAATTGCCTGAGAAAAGAACGACATTGTGACCTCGTATCTACGGTACTCTGATGATATACAGAATCACAGTCACCTATCAAGTGCCCCCAGGAAGACTTTAAAGAGCGCGTAATGTCAAAAGAGACCGATGCTTTCAACTTTTTGCAGCTTGTGAGTAATAATAATAATAATAATAATAATAATAAGTTTATTGCGGCCTTCCAACGGTTTGGGCCCCGACTCAATGCACCACCTGCGCATTTGGACGGCTTGTCATCTGTAGGAGTAGAATCAAGTAACATGCACATAAATTTTATGAACAGTTTATGCCATAAAAATGCTCGTTTGTAGCGATAGTCAACCATTAGTAGGGGCGTGTTTTTTTTTGTGGAATGTGAAGAAACTTGGCGATTAGTGGGGGGAGGGGTGGCATTCTGAGTAATGTGTTTAATGTCACTCACACCGTGTATATTTTAAATTCAGTATATCAACCAACATATGCACTCAGTGAAATACAATAAAATACAATTCGTAAAAAGTACCAAACTCCTACATGTTTCGGCACCGAGATGCCATCCTTTGGGAGTCTTCTAGAACAAAGAGACACAAGTCACCGTATTGATCGCCCTCACTGGTATCATTAAAGTATTAAAATTTTAGAATGACACTACGGTGCCGAAACATGTTGGAGTTTGATAATAGTCTTGAATTGTTTTTTATGATTTGTACTTCATTGATCACCTTTGTTGGTTGCTGTTTCGATTAAAGAGTGTAGTTTGTGTTTCAGAGTTCGTGTAGTCACTGTGTTAGTGTGGTGGTGCTAACACAGTACGACAGACAAGGAATTAGCCTTGTAGAAAACGAATTATGTGCTTCTTAAGACAAACCGCCTGTGACAAATGTTCGATAAATGACTGTTGCAGGCATGCAGGCAAACAGGGCAGCACTCAAATCTTCCATTCCTTCACCTGTCTATATAGACCCTACTTGTTAGGATAAAAGCAATAAGATATTTTGGTTCCTACAAAACATACTTACGTATATAATCTAACTACTTTTTTTCAGCCCCCAAACATCGAATAATGGATTAGGAAGGACTATAGGAGCTTCTTTTCCTATCTGACTTATAAACGCCGACCTAAGGCTGTAGTCAGTTTTATTAGACTTCCTGTATACTATTATCACTGCCATCGTTTGTATAGCTCCCGTCATCGGCTGCCAAAGTTCCGAGAGGCGCGGTGTACAATGCAATGTTAGCAGTGCGTCGGACGGAGCATTGGGCAGGCGCTTGTCGGTCAGTCAAGAATAAAACACCCTGACCAGCTTCGTGGTCTAGTGGTCAGAGTCTCTGACTACTAATCATGAGGTCCCGGGTTCGATTCCCGGCTCTACCATGGGAATTTTCCCTGAAGGGAAGGATTCCCGCGGTGACCATGGTCTGGGTAGATTAGTAGAATTTAGGCTTAAGGGCCCTCCTGGCCCTACATCCTCCTATATCACCACTCACATAATCGGGACGACGTAACTGCGCCTCATGGGCGTCCCAACCTCAGAAGTCCGTTACACTCCTGCCATGCCCAGGAGGGAGGACCTCGAAGTCCACAAGGACATGTGGTGACAATGGATACAAAAAAAAAGAATAAAACACCTTGTTGATGAAAGTAGAAGTAATCAGTTTTTCCTGGAACTGAGGAAAGCCAGTGGACATCTATCAGGATAATCACTTGGGGGAGGGGGTTGGTGCAGTAGAAACAGGGACATTTAGAGCACGAAGCGGTTATGCTAAAGTTCCAACAAATGGAATTTCATTGCATTTCTTTTTAGTGTGGTGTGTGCTTGTGTAGTCTGTTGTTTCGGAACATTGGCTTTTTTGGTAGGTGTCAGCGCATTTAAAAATTGTGGACTGTAAAGTCAAACGTGAAAAAAGAACACAATAACTTTAGGTCAATATGCTATATGAAAAACATCCAGAGAGATATTGTTGTAACAGTTGTAAGCAACATAACTGATTGCAACAGAACATTTTTATCTCTGGGCAAATATTAATGTCATGGTGCAACACAAGTGCGCGTATTGTATTTTCTTTTATTTGTCATAAAATCAATTATCTTTCAGGTAAACATAGTTAAGAGGAATACGAATACAAAATGTTACAAACTTCAATTTATGAAGAAAAAAGTTAAGAAATAGGAATTATGTTCATGACGAATTATGAAAAGAATAAATTCAGCTTATTTAAAACATTGTGTTGTATAACAACGTAACAGTCTACCTTCTGAGGGGAAGACATTTACGTATCTCGGAAAATATTAGGGAGTAAAACAGATAACATAAGTAGGCAGCGTGTAATGATACAAGACGAGAACCTTCGTGAGACGTGTAAACAGCTCGGTCTTGTAATAACCTCATTAGCTGACGACATCTGCCTATTTCAAAACACGGTGTTTTTCCAACCATGGTTCATTTGTCTAACCTGTCCTTACAGAATATTCTGAGGTACTTGTACGGCCCTTATCATGTTATATGTATCTTTAATCAAAGAACAACTCAAAGACTCAGCAGCTAATTGTTATTATTTCAGACTCCAGTTGTTACGTGATCGTAAAACGTTTTCGGCCTCTAGACACTGAGATTGTGGATAAAAAACCCGCTAGAACCACTGATATCTGTGACCATATCTCCGTCTTTTCTGGTGGTAGATTAGCTGTGTTGCTCGTTGCGTTAGTACGAGTCTAGGATATCTCTACAAATCCTACAGAGAAAGTCCTGACCTAAACTGGACTACAGAACCAAGAATGTGAAGAGTACGGAGAGGAAATGTAGAAGAATAAAGAAAGGGAAAAAACAAAGTCGGAAAGAGAATTATGAGTTTTAGGGGTCTTAATAAACTAGCCATATCAATTAGTGAAATGTCGGACTCAGTCTTTAATTCTTACTGACTGTGTCATGGAAGTATAATGGTATGGTTGAGACGTTAGAAATCAGACTGCAGGCGAACGTATTCGTCTGTTTGTTTTTAAAGCGCTTTCTTTCTTGTTACAAAAAGTTGCAAGAATAGCAGATCTGCGAATTTAAGTATACAGCTGGCCGACACCTTTTACAAGGACAAATCGAAATTGCACATTCGAAAGAAGAAAACATTTTTAGAAAGAAGACGTTCTAGGAGAAAGAAAGAGCTTGCTAGATCGTGCCGTTCATAGCATTGTCACTGCCACCTGGAGGGTACACAGCGCATTGACGTGAACAGATGGAGCGACTACTCTGCCTACACGAGATGAAACAAAATGGGGATTTTTAAAGAATATTTGTCTCGTACGAAACATGTTCATTGACGAAATATTTGTAATTGTCATTAAAAATAAAACTAATTTTTAAAATGTGCCTAGGTTAATAAAAGTTAAATAAATAATTCAAAATCATGTTAATTACCTGGAATGCTTGCTACCATTATCTTCTGTCGTAAAACCTGAAGAAAAAATATATCAATTCATCTTTTCTATTATGTGTTTGTGAAATCTGTTTCTCGCCATGAACGAGTGACATAATCCTATGGTCAGTGTTTTGGGTCATAAAGCGTAAGAGATACTGTTTGATCAGTAAGAGAAATAAGGCTGAAATTATACGATGCTGAGCTTCGTAAGTTTTACTTTTTACAAGACAATATCAGGATGATCATGCGAGGGAGATGTTTCATGTGGTGCCTGGCTCGAATCTCGAGCGGAATACCGTACGTAAAGGTTGGGGTTGTTTCTGGCTTTTATTGTAGTAGAAATATTTTGCTTAGTGATTGGAATGAATTGTTCTTACTACACCCCATTCACAGTACGGAACTTAATTCGTGCAAATTCACCTCGGAAAGTGAGCAAAAGAATGAAAGAGAAATTTGAGAGAAGACGGGGCAAAAGAAATAAACTTAAGAACTTAAGGAGATTATTTCCCGTAGTGTTTCAGATACTGAGTTGACAGCAAACTTAAAATCCGTCAAACACAACATATATTCAATACAGATACAAACAGCTACATGTTGCGGCCAATTAGGTTACCATCAACGTGGTGTGCGTGTAAGATACGTTCTTTAAATTGGCTTTTATTTTAAAAGAAATAATAACAGGCCCTGTTACTGATGTTGAACAAAGTATGAGTCCTTTAATTATTGCATCGTAAATACGAGACAGCAGATTCCCCCGAAACCTTGGTAACTAGCTACCAGCCTACACGTCATTAGGGTACATCCTAGAATATATTAATAATTGTCCAACGAGATGCAACACAAAGCAGTCTATTTATTATTCTGCAAGTTCACTCTACATGTTTCTGGTGTCAACCACACCATTCATCAGGAGTACACAAAACTGTAACTACAGCCTCCGGTACTGGTCATATTTTTTTGTGCAGCTAGCTTGGCCACGTTGGAGGGAGATAGAAGGTAAAGCAGTCCCATTGCAGGCCTGAAGAGACCCAAAGGGTTCCAGGAAGTTAAGTTTCCCAGATTTCGTGACAAAGGCACAGGATGGTGGTAGGTTGTCAGCCGTACGCACCGGCCGCCTTTACCCCCCGGAAATGCTGCACAAAAAATATGACCAGGACCGGAGGCTGTAGTTACAATTTTATGTACTCCTGATGATGGGTGTGTTTGACACCCGAAACATGTGCAGTAAACTTGCAGAATAATAAATAGACTGCTTTATGTTGCATCTCGTTGGACAATTATTCATATAGATCAGTGATGCACGGAACCATAAACATAAAATTCTAGAACATAGTACCATACAGATTCACCTACATGAAAATCCCAAATGGCATGTTTCTTGTGCCGATATGGCGATCCATCTAGATACTGAGAGTTTCCTCTTTTCTCCCTGATGTACTTGGTGTAATTGTTGTCCGTCTGTCTGAAGGTTGGAGACTTTACACTATTGCATAGCAAGGAGGTTCGACCTCATGTTAAAAATAACAGTGATTTGCAAGCCTGCTGAGTTTTATGGCGAAACTGCTGTACTAAATCTTACTAATTACTCTTTCTTCATCTATTTCACGACGGAAGCAGACAGCTAATATACTGCATAAGAAACAGTGGAAACAAATTGTATGAAACAAACGTGCAGCGTGTTAGAAGAAGATGGATGCTTGCAGGTCGGAGTGATCTCATTCATTAGGAGTGTCACCCCCCCCCCTCCCCTAGGTTTTATATTAGAATTGCATGCACACACGGAAAACTAAATCAAGAAATTGTATTGTGAAACCCCTTTTTAACACTGACTTTTTTTAAAATAAACCGTGGTACATATTGTATGACAATTTTCCGTTTTAGAAAGCTTCCGTCATAGTTCAACAAAAATGATCAGATGCCTATCTCTTGTAATAAATGATTACGATAAATGCTAATGTTAACATTTTTATCATTTCGCCTTCTTAATTTAAATAATAAATGTTATCAGATATTTTATTTGAAAGGAAAGAAAACCATACATCCCAAAAGACCTTGACATCGGCCGATCCGCTGACTGAGGAGTACATAAAGACCTTGTTTTAGGCCCCAGTTGTGTTCCTGAAAAAATGGGCGTCAATAAAAAAAGGCATAAATAACAAACGAGATTCCCGTATAAAAAATTGAAATGTAAATAAGCCAGCAAAGGGTTTTAAACAGAAAATGAGAGGGCGTACATTAGGAAGTCGTGTAAAATGGTAACGGGAGTTGAAGCAAAAAAATTTAAAAGAAGGCCTTGGTGTGTAAAGAATTATTGAACATTAAAACGGTCTATTTATTATTGTGAATTACTTTTGTGTTGTTTTAGCGCAGTGGTGGTTAATTCTCATGTGTGTGGAACACTGAAAATGCGCCTTTGCGTGGCTATTAACTATTTAGAGACGAAGCGCAGACTGCTTTATTTAAAGACTCAGTTCGTACCGCGCTGTAAACACTTTTCATCTCGGTTATAAAAACCGATCAGTTTATGATGTAAGTGGCACAAGTCGCTGTTAGTTCTAAGATAAATACAAAACACATAAATTCAGTGTGGACAGAATGTACAATTGTCAAATGTTAAACTTGTTGGTGCATCACGTAACCGGCAGGCTTTAAGTGCTTAATACTGACCTAGTAAACTGCTGGCTGTACTCTGAGACCCTTCTCGGCTCTCTGCTGTGTTATAACATAGTTCAGGAAACTGACTAATATATAAATATACAATGATGTATCAGTCAAACACAACAACACTTTGATATGTTTATTATTGTATTAGGGCAACATGTTTGGATTCTTATAGAATCATCCTCAGGCCCTTCCAAGAGTACAGATCCTTACTTAGCAATGTTTAAAATGCGCTATGGGATCCTAAACGCATTTTATACATAGTTGTGTCAAGAATATAAGCGTTTGGAATCCCACAGCGCATTTTAAACATTGCTAAATAAGGATCTGTACTCTTGGAAGGGCCTGAGGCTGATTCTATAAGAATCGAAACATGTTGCCCTAATACAATAATAAACATACTAAAATGTTGTTGTGTTTGACTGATATATCATTGTATATTTATGTATGTGTTAAACAATTCGGGATGGCAAACATGGAAATTAAAAAATCTGAAGTAAACTGAGGTGGTCAGAATAAGCTTTACCGACGGGCTTTTCTGAACGGAGTAACGTCGGGCCTTATTCTTTTGTGGATTAATTACGGATGTTGTCTGTGTCTCGGATTATGTAGCGTTGATTGTAGGATAATTGATGAATTATGAATTGAAAAGAATTTGGAAGGAAGCCTCCGTGACTTAGTCGGGAGAGTGTAGCGTCATTTGCATACAAGAACTGAAGCACACCACAAAAAACTGCAGTAAGGGCAGTCGGTGCCCCAGCCGAGATTAGTACCGGTATCCTCTAAATACAAACCTAGGAGAATTAGAACCACACCGCCCATCTCGGTCGAGCCCTTTTAAAGTACACCATCTGTCATTCATTACATATCATCTGCTGAAATTACTCTCCATACTTCGGAACTGGAGCACTGGTTAGGAGGACACATAGCTGGTTACAAAATGAAATATAAATATTTATGGGTGTTTCTTCTGGTGTGTGTCATATTAGGCGCCTTGGCAAAATTGCGAAAAGCGACTATTGGCTTCGTCATGTCTGTTCGTCAGCATGGAACAACTCGGCTCCCACTGGACGGATTTTCATGAAATTTGATATTTTGATATTTTTCGAAAATCTGTCGAGAAAATTTCAGTTTAATTAAAATCTGATAAGAATAATGGCTACTTTACATTATGATCAATATATTATTTTAATCATATCTTGCTCAATTCTGCTTATAATGATAAATGTTTCAGAAAAACTTTGCGGAGAAAATCAGAACACTCCTTTTACGTTCAGTAACTTTTTTCCCCCGAATATCATGTAGTCTATGAGAGAAGGTGGAAAATTATTGTAGAGTCGGACAGGCCACAGATGACAATATGGCGCAAGCGAATTGCATGTTGGATACCTAAGGCTACAAACACCCACTGAGGATATGCAATGCCTACTGCTCTTCCACGGCAACAATGGTTGTATGATGGCGCCTCTGCCTTATGTTATTCTATATTGCCTGTCTTGTTAAACATCTTTTGTGCCTGTAAGTGTGTTAATTACTGCTCCTGTTGCTGTTGCTCTGTAACTAGGAGGTGCTGAAGCAAGCCGTTGTTCCGTCTATACTGTAGACTTTCTTGTTTTCCTGTTATTAGTTTATTTTGCGGCGCTCTGTCACCTGGGGGAAATTATGTGGATTCTCTTTCTTCTCCTTCCTTTATCCACAGCTTAGCGCTCAGCCTGTCCAGACACAGTAAGCTTCTTTTGCAAGGTGTCTCTAAACTCTTACGTCTACTTCAGAAAATTTTCAGAAATACAGGAGGCGAAAAACATAATACTGTGAGAAGCAAGGAAGAGACGAAGTTGATATTTCATAGCTGATCATTATTACAACTTAATATCGCAGGTATTAAATTGTAATAACTGTGTTCCAGTTTTTATACAGCAGGCCGGACACGACAGTAAAGTTTTACATGAATCCTATGTAACAACTGTGCATGGAAGGTCGTCGTCTGTTGTATGAACCTTACGTTTACAGAATTTTCAATACCTGCCAGATATTTGAAGAATAAAATCCAACTAGATGCCACTTATTACTTTATTGTGCTTATGTTAGGCTCAACATGTTTCGGGCACCATTATGCCCATCATCACGAGCTCACGACGATAGCGTTGGTTACCACATAGGCCGTCTGGTTCTGTAAAGATGTGTGAAGTAACGTTAGTGTAAGTTTTGGTATTTGTGGTGTGTATTAGGTGCGAAATGTTTTATAGTTTTTTGTCGAGCGATCATAGTTGGTAGAAAGTGTATCTTAATTTTTAACAGTTATGATTTTCATGTGTGTGGTCGCACTACTTTAACTTTAACTTTAAAAATTAAGATACATTTTCTACCAACTATGATCGCTCGACAAAAAACTACAAAAAATTTCGCACCTAATACACACCACAAATATCAAAACTTACACTAACGTTACTTCATACATCTTTACAGAACCAGACGGCCTATGTGGTAACCAACGCTATCGTCGTGAGCTCCTGATGATGAGCATAATGGTGCCCGAAACACGTTGAGCCTAACATAAGCATAATAAAGTAATAAGTGGCATCTATTTGGATTTTATTCTTCATTATCAAGATGATTCACGGTCCAATACATATCAAACCCGTCAGATATGTTAAGTTTCATGAAATTGACATTAAATATATTTGTTTGTTGTCGTAGTCTAACGAATTCTATGGAGGAAATGGGAGAAATTGTGGTATTATCAACAATATTTAAAGAATAAAGCTGAAATATCTGTCTTCATGTTAATATTTTGTTGGATTTTAAAGGAAGAGCCATGAAAGATATTAACAGCTGCGTCTGACGAAGCACGTTACTGTGTTAGACTGTTTACAGCCCAGTGAAAGCAACATGCAGCACCTGCTCTAACGTTACGGCACTCTGTGTTATACCACCACCACATGGTGCTTCCTGTGAGTCTTGAAACAAACACCGATTACTTCCCTAAACAGCTTTAAGCATTTTGCCTTTGTGCTGGACACGGAGTTATTTCTCTGTGAAGTACGAAATGAAATCTTATATAGAATTCAGTTCAACACTAGTTTTTTTTTTAGAACATGAGTCTACAGCTTGCGGTCCACCAGCTTGTACTGTACGGCCGGTGGCCACATTTGTAAATTATATGTATGCTATAAGAATTACATATTTTAGGCAGATGGATGTACCTCTGACTGCTACTGGTCCATGTACGGATGCGTGCCTTAATTCCTTCTTTTAATTCTTTCCACATTGGAGGATGGAATATTCTTTACGCTCGTATGTGTGTGTGTTTGTAGATACGTATGTACAGGTACACACAGGGAAATTATTTTATCTGGCAATTCGCATCACTCTTCCCCCAGACCGTTTCGCGTGGATACGGGCACCGCAGCGCTCGCCGCTATTTAAATTTGCCGTTACTGGGGGTCCACATGTTTTATGTCTGTGTATTGCAGTTGCTGTTTAGTTTTCACGCACCATTAATAGAGAAGGTGCTGAGAATGGTTGTCTTATTTTCGCAGACACGCATCGTACTTGACAGACACTTTGTTCATTGCACGTCAGAGTTTTATAAGTTAGGCGGGCCGACGGGAAGTGAACAGATACAGCTGAATGGTAAAATAATGTCCCAACATGCGGGTATTCCGCATTTGTTTTCATCGTCGCACCGTGCACTTTTGAATTCTACGTAGCTCACACACCAACAAATGCACTATTTATTAACTTGGTTAAAAGTTTTAATCTACATTAAAATACACAATAAAATCGCTCCTACATGTTTCGGTCTCGACCATCATCAGGTAGCTTTGTCTGTACCTGACTAAAGTTATATTTATGTTAAAACACTCCGCAAAATTACGTCGTTATATACATATCTGATGATATGGCAACATGTCGTAGAGCGGCCGGCATGCCGCTCTACGACATGCTGCCTTATCACCAAATATATATATAACGACGTTTATTTTGCCAAGTGTTTTAACATAAATATAACTTTAGTTAGGTAAAGACAAAGCTCCCTGATGATGGTCATTAGAGACCGAAACATGTAGGAGCGATTTTATTGTGTATTTTAATGTAAATTAAAACTTTTAACCAAGCTAATAAATAGTGCATTTGTTGGTGTGTGAACTACGTAGATTCCGCAAGTTGTTTTATCGACAGAATTTTGGGGCACGTGCTCTGCTCAAGTTCCTGCCGGATTTTCCGTTACCCTGAATGAGGCTTATCATGACTTTGCTCAGTCTTTCCACGCGCACGTCGGCGATGTGTCTTAAATAGACCACGACTGATTGTCAGCTCCTTAAGTATTAACAAATACTTGGAAACACCACTATCCATCAATGGTCATCATCCATATATAAATACTGAAGGGCAGAATTGCTGTTTGTGTTCTGTCAAGTTCACTCAGATGTGTGTGTGTGTGTGTGTGGTGTTTCAGTAATAACAATGAACAGAGCAAAACATAACCCTTCCTGGGATTTGTGAGCAACAGTAAATAGCTCAACAAGGCTACTCTGGGGGGGGGGGGGGGGGGGCTTCCTTGG
>Ga0123352_10006043_pt1 | contig 18428 bp, 9 predicted proteins | sample TergutLab28metaG_FD_89700 | JGI IMG/M metagenome (GOLD analysis project Ga0123352, IMG submission 89700) | Labiotermes labralis P1 segment gut microbial communities from Petit-Saut dam, French Guiana - Lab288 P1 | ecosystem: Host-associated > Arthropoda: Insects > Digestive system > Gut ... | reverse complement strand
TGGACTGGATTGGCCTGGCCCAGGATAGGGACAGGTGGCGGACGCTTGTGAGTGCGGTAATGAACCTTCGGGTTCCGTGAAATGCGGGGAATTTCTTGACTAGCTGCAAACCAGTTAGCTTCTAAAGAGGGACTCTGCACCATGGAGTAAGTAAGTAAGTAAGGATGTTTATTTGTGTGGCATATCATATACGGGATGAAACTAAACTTGCGCACAAATTTTCCATGGTTTGATTCTGTTTTAAAAAGTCAGTCAAAAATGTACAATATATGACCTTATACTTTTGGGTTTAGATGTACTTGCCACCATGAAATAGGGCAAGACTCCTCTAAGCAGTGTTATGTACATGAAAATAAATTGCGTCATTAGGTTTGCTGCAGAAGGAGCTGTGACTGAATGGTTGTAAATACACGCTGAATATTACGACATCCTCTTTAACCACGGTGCCTGTACTAGTCGAGACAATACTGACGCACGGGAATTTGCACTACATTTTTCTGGTCAAAGGTCATCTAAATAATCCAGACTTTGGATTTCGAAGATTGGTGTAGCTTCTGAATGAGACATGAAGTACAAAACTTAGGGAATGTTTGACTGCTAGTCGCCCCACATCCTGTCCGGACAGAAGACAATTACGATGTCATAATTGCAGCTGTGGAGCGACAGCAGTAGGAAATTCCTTCAACAAAAGAAATCCAAAATTTCACTTTTATTCTTTATTGAGATAGAGGTAATTCAGCACTTGTGTCTGTAACGCTGTTGTTATGAAAAATCGACTTCTTATTTTGTACAACTGGATAGTTAAAATGCCCTGCTTAGGATCTTAGTAGAGGCTAGCAGCATGTTCTACAGCGTTACCGACAAGTATGAGCCTGGAGAAAACTGCAAATATGGAGATTCATACCTTGTACTACTCGCCAGGTATTATTGAGAGAAAAACCAAGTAGAAGATGACCGGGGCATTTGTTACGTATGGGGAAGAACAGCAAGTCCTAAAAGGATTTGGTGGGGAAACATGAAGGAAAGAGCTAGTTTACAAAACCTGAATGTAAATGGAGGATAATATTAAATTAGATATTCAATACATAGTTTGTAAAGGCGTGGGCTGGATTTATCTACTGTAGGGTAGGAAACCATGGTGAACCTTTGTGAACACGGTAATAAGCTTTCGAGTAGCTGAGAAACTATCAGCTTCCAAAGAAGAGTTGTGCTGCATGGGGATAGTCGCCCGTAAAGTAATATGACTGATATGATTTAAATAACTATGAAAAATAATCTATCAGATCAAATAAACGGATTGATTGTGACATGAGGTAATGATGTTAGCAATTAAATTTTTAATAACCTCTCGAGTTAAATAACCGTATCATATATCTCCAGTAGGATATGTAATAATATTTGCAGGCTTGTCTGTGAAGTATGTGGGATCTAGTGGCGACGAATGGTAATTTTAACGGTTGTGACATTAATTTTGTTCGGTTCAAACAACTCCAAATGTCAACAACAAAGGCGTTTTGTACACTCTTCCCGTCCTACACGCAGACCCTTGCTGTACCAAATTTAATTACGCTCGTATCGGTTTTACAGAGCTGGGCAGTAGAGGGAAATATCCATCATACGCTAGATTTGTCTGGTCATTGTATTCAGCCACAATAAAAGGGCGCTTTATAAGTCTGTTCTGTAGCTCAAGAATAGAGGAACTTCTGTCACTGAGTGCGTTGTGTAATGGCCGTATCATTACTGTACGGTTATTTGACCCTTGTCAGTACAGCTGACTACACAAACGCTGCTCTAAAACGTCGCCTTTGGCAGGTTATCACTTTTGATTCATATTTAAAGGTCCCGGATTCAAATCTCGACCTAGTCTTTCTTGGTATATATTGCGGATGGCGCCAATTAATAGGCCTTTTATTTCTTCTATCCAAACTTTTTTAAATGCACACTCATAAATATGTTTACCTTTAGGATTTATGTACCTCACGCAGTTTGAAAAGTCATTAAATGAAAGGAAAACTGTGAACCAAACACATAATCATCACCACGTGTTCTGTCTTACGGCATGTCCACAGCCTCTTCCAAAGCGAATTATCCATAGGATGCGATGTGATGTTTCCTTTTTCGACCTCCATTATCTTCTTGTTTCCTTAAGGTTATCAATAGCTGATTATATCTTCTTCCTTGTCTTCCTATCCCTTCTAATTATTTTGTATATTCAGCACCGTGTATTTGAATGCAGTTCCTACGCAAGACATGACGAATCCAATTAGCCTTCTTTTGTTTTATTGTGTGCAGGAAGTTTGTTTCCACCTTGACTCTATTTAATACTTCTTCATTTCACAAGATCAGTTCCACTGATCTTCTACACCGTTCTTCAACATCGGACTTCAAATCTTCCAACGTACGTCTGATCTGCTTTCCGAAGGGTCCACGTTTCAACACCACACAAAGCTGTGTTCCAAATGTAACATTTAACTAGTTTCTTCTTTAAATTCAAGCCTAATTTGCTGGTGAGAAGAGTTTTTTTTTTGTTCTTGAAAGTTTCTGTTGCCATGGAAATCCTGGATTTATTGTCATGTATACGCTTTGCATGTAATAACAGATATTAAATTTTGGTGTCAATATAATTGCCTGAAACGCAACGTGCCCTCCTATTACAGTCTGGTAAGAGTAAGTGTGCTGCTCTGCATTCAGATGTCTCGCCTGAAACTGAATACTTGTGCACTTTGTATTATGAGCTATCTTTCCGTCATAATGAATGGCATAGCAGGTGAAAATTGCATTAAAATCTGTGTAAGCTTGTTGGTTTTAAAGTTACATAATTACGGTATGCCGTGCTCTTTGAAGGGAATGTTTAGCCCCGGCTTAGATGTTAGTGTGATTAACTGTGTTGAGTGCACCGTGTAATGAGAATGTAGTATTGGTGTGGGAACATTTATGGTTTCTGCTGCCTGTAAACAGGAACACCTGCTTACACCGTACGCTTTTCGACGCATATTTCAGCGTCGTCTACGAAAATTCGGTACACTTGCAGCAAGGTTTAAACCAAAGCCATCATTCAAAACGAAGCAGCCGTGATTGTCCAAAAGGAGTGTGCCATAGGGTGTAAAGGCAGTTGGAACCCTGATTGTTCGCACATCTTTTTAAGCCACGCCCTACAATCGTTATAAAACTCTACTGATCTTGAAAATGTCAGCGCTGAACTCAGTTAATTGCTGAAAAATATTTAGGCTGAACATCTGTCAGGTGATATCTGAAACATTTGTATCTGATATCTAAGTACAACATGATAAAGCAGCGATAATCTTCTTAATATTTCGGTGTACTAAGGTTGCAGTGCTAATCTGCCGAAGCATCTGGCCATTTATGAAGTACTAGGTTGCAAATAAAGCACTACAGTAATGTGTCTCAACTTGAGGAAAAGTCACGTGCACGGTGTATGGGAGAGACACTTCACACATTACACGGAACACGCACAGTATGTGTGAGTGTTTCATTATGGACGTAAAATATGTTCTTGGCTACTGTTGTTGGCAAAGGGGAAGAGATTTAATCAAAATATTTCATTACGATCCTTTGAAGCAGGTTTCAATGAATAAAAACAGTGAGATTTATCCTTGTAAATAACCAATTTAACTCACAATTTTTTTTTCCATGTAGTGTGTGTCTTATGTGTTCCTAATATTTTGCACGTTTCTCGAAAAAAGGATGACATAAATGCTCGTCCTTGGTCTGTAATTAATTTTGAACCTGTGCCGTGTCGAGTAATAATTTGAGTCGCATAGACTCGATCACATGTTTCGGCCGTCTGTTCTTGAATAGGAAGAGCCTCTGTATACTTGGTAAAGTGGTCGATGAACGTAGGTAAATACCTATTTTTCTTCGGCATTGTGAGATAGGTCCCAGTAACGTCAATCGATGTGATTTGGAAAGGAAATATTGGTTCTTCTACTTCACCAAGGTGGGCTATAAATTTTCTCGTGGTCTTTCGTCTTTGGCATGAGTCACATTTCCTTACGTAATTCTCAATGGATTTACGCATGCTAGGCCACCAATAGTTAAGTGTAACTAATCTGTATGTTCTCTGTATTCCATGGTGTGCCACGAAAATGGGGTCATGATTTTCTCGAATGACTTCCCGAATTGGAGTTTCTGGTACCACTAGTTGGTGCTTTCCACTTTGTTGGCGTCTGTACATAGCGCCTTCGTTGTCTAGAAAGAAATCGCTCTTACTAGAATAAGAGCCAGCGGTCTGCTTTGTACAGAAAGCGTCTTTCTTTTGTTCCTGAAGAATGGTGGCTTTGTCTAGGCAATTGTTGACCGTGAATGTACCGACGTGTCTGCTGAGTGCATCTACGTGGGCAATCTTTGTCCCGGGTCGGTTTTCAACTAAAAAGTCTGGCTCTGATAATGTTAAACTCCATCTCAAGAGTCGGCTGTTATGATCGGCAAAATTTCGCAAATATATTAATGCGGAATGATCAGTTCTGACAATGAACTTCGTATCGTACAAGTAACAGCGGAAGTACTTGGTTGCCCATACCAAGGCAAGCATTTCGGTTTCTGACGCCGTGTAAGCTTGTTCCGCAGTGTTCAATTGTCTGCTAGCGTAAGCGATGGGCCGTTCTACTCCATCTTGCACTTGTGACAAAATGGCGGCTATCGCTACTTTGGAGGCGTCGGTGGTTAAGATAAAGGGCAACTTGAAATTTGGGTAGGCCAGCACAGGGGTGGAGCAAAGCCTACTCTTCAAATTCTCGAAGGCCTCCTGCTAAATATGTCCCCAGATAAATTCCTGGTCCTTTCTGGTCAGGGGTTTTGGAATTGAAGCAAAATTTTGGCACTAACCTCCTCTAAAATGAGGCCAGCCCTAAGTATGCCCTAAGGTCTTTGACACCCTTAGGCGTCGGTTTTTTTGCCGTACAGCCTTGATCTTATCAGGGGAAGCGGAGATTCCGTCCTCAGATAATATGAAGCCTAAGTACTGCACCTGAGGTTGGGCAAAGACGCACTTGCCTGGGTGCAGTTGCAAGTTGGCTTCGTCGAACCGATGTAATACATTCACCGGGCGCAGAGCGTGTTCCTCCGCCGTGTTGGAAAATATTATTACGTCATCATTAAAGACCCAACATTCTGCTCCAACAAAGTTCTTTAGTACTACATCCACGAGCCTTTGGAAATTTGAAGGGCTATTGGAGAGGCCAAATGGTAACCTATTAAACTCGTAATGACCTGATGGCACAGTAAACGCAGTTCGTTCTTTATGCTCTTCTTTAATGTTTACCTGTCAAAAGTCGCTGTAAGAGTCTAATGCTGTAAAATATTTAGAACCAAAAAGGGTAGATGTAATTTCATCAAACCTCGGCAGGCTGTAAGAAACAAATTTAGTTACCGCATTCAGGGCGCGAAAGTCTACACAAAATTAGAATTTTGGCTTTCCATCCTCTCAATTTTCTGGAACTAAAATAACGGGAGGAGACTAGGGCGAGGTGCTAGGGCGAATGATCCCTTTTTGGAACATTTTCTATACTTGTTGCCCCATTTCGTCTCTTAAAGCATACGGTGTTCTATATTGGAGCCGTCTTATAAGCTGCGCGTCTCCTACGGGTATGTGATGTTCAATGACTGTGGTTCCCTTAAAGTCATTAGAATCTTCATCATGGAAGACATGTGCATATTTTATCAAGATGCTCTCTCAATATTCTCTCTCTCTCTCTCTCTTCTGGAGTTAGGTGGTCCAATTTCTTTTGCAAAAGTTTATTGTACAGGGTTTCATTTCTTCTCTTTCGAGGGGGTTTGGGTGGCCCAATCAAGTTAGTTTCATATCTAACGTTTATTTTGTCCACCATGCTTTCTGATATTCCTTCGGCCATAGTAAGAACTGTATCCTTGGGAATTGTTAGGGCTTCGTCACTGAAATTTTCAACCATAACACATGCACAGGTGTGAAGTCTTCCGGTCGGCTTGCGATCGTCCCGTGACGTCATCGCATGCTCACGCTGTTCAACTCGCGATAGAGCGCGTGAAGGAAAAATTCTTTCTATTGGAACCTGAACGGGCTCTATGCAGACTAGCGGTGGAAGTTTTTGTTCCTTTCCTGATTTTACTATTCCCATCACAATTTATCGACACCTGGGACAATAGTAATATTTTATTTAGCTTTAACGAGCCTAGTTTCGTTCTGGGCAGTAGTTGTCTCGCGGTGGGGGCTGGCTGAGAACTGACCGTCTTTATGCCGATCCTCCCGTAGACAGGGTTGAGTGCTGTGTCCCTCTTTACCCTCTGTAAAGAAAGTGAGTGCCGCGCCTTTAGTGGGTGGAACCTTACACGCTCGTGGCACTTTGCCGATGCCAGCAAGCGACACCTTACCGCACTCAAAATCGATTGAGACACCTGTTTTGTTAAAAAATCTGTGCCTAATAGACCCGCTGCATCAGTGGAAAGCGAACACACCAGAAACGTGTGACTAAACTCGCGTCCGTCCACCACAAAAGAAACAGTCTGTTGGCCCGTAATATTGAGGACTTCCTAGTCACTCCGTACGGTCGTATGTGCGTGACTTCCACAGCACTTCCCGATATGCCGGGCTGCATTATAGAGACGTTGGACCCTGTGTCTAGAATTAGACGCCGCGCTACCCCCTCTATATCCACTGAAATGGAAGGAGTAACGTGCTCCAACAAAACCGACCTTAAGGACGCCATGACAGCCTTCTCAGGGGTTTGAGGTGGAGGGAACTGTCTTCACTCACACCTCGTTTGCGTTTCCCTGGTTCTTTGTTTCTTTCTGGGGGCCTTGCTTGTTTAGGAACGGGGGCTTGCTGCTGGAGGAACCTGAGCGCCTCGAATGCTCAATTGGGCTCCCTTTGCCTGGTGAATCGGAGGGATTTGCCTCTCTTCTCATCCTTGTAGGACATTCCCTTGTGAAGTACCCTACGCCGTCGCATTCATAACACCTCAATGCAGCCTTGGTCCGTGAACTTCTAGTGCTCGAAGTTACTGATTTTCTAGCACTACTGGAAGTTTTATAGCCCTGACTTCGCGAGCTACTGACCACACGTGTGTCGGTCGGGGGTCGTTGCTTGTCGTCGTCAGGGTAAGTTCGGTTCGGGGATTTAGACGTTAGCCTAACCGACCTATCAAAGTTTGCGTAAAAACTCTCACTAATCTTTTCTTGCCTCTCTGCCTCCTGTACAGACAGAGTTATTCTCAGATCCTGGTCCATGCTTTGCGGGTTGGCATAACGATACTGAGTCCCAGGAATTCCCGTAAGTCCTGTTAAAAAACTGGCTAACAACATACGTTCTGATTTCTCATTGTGGATGTGTTGTGCTACAGGGTCTTCCACTTTATAAATAATTTTCCCCGCTAACGCCCTGCATCTATCGGCAAACGCCTGCGGATCTTCACCTTTAGCTTGTTTAGCTGTTTGAAGCTTCATATAATGGTACTGGTCCGTGTGGACGTCTTTGTACCTATTTCTAAACACAGTCTTAAATTTTGGCCAAGTCAAACTGTCCGTGTGAAGTTCGGAACATCCTTTATAAAATGTCTTCGCTGAGCCGGCTAGTTTTAGAAGTGCGATTTCCACCTTATCAGTCTACTCCCATCGACCTATGAGGATGGAACTTTCGATACTAAAAATGAATTCTTCTAGGGTGACTGCTGCGTCCGTACCTGTCCATTTTGGAACTAGGGTGATCAAGGAGAGGTCTTTGTGAACTGTCGGGGTTCCTACTGGCATGCGGTCTTTCAACCGTTGAAACTCTGCTTTCGCCTCTGCCAATTCTGCTCGCAAACGTGCGTCTGCCATTTCAAAACTGCAATCGCGTTCTGAGTAATTCCAAAAATAATTTAAAATACAAAATTTTAAATTTCAACTCTACTTGCTGTTACTTATCCTAACTTTCCTTCGCACGTGTAACTTGAGTCCCGTATAACAAACAAAATGCTGGGCGTTGTAAAGTCCTATCCCACCGCTGCAAAACAATTTGTAGTGTATGTCGGAATGGGGCTGGACTTCCACCAAATCTTATATCGACAAATACTACAGGTTAAGGGTCGTATAGAATTTCGCTGGTTAGTTTTATGTTGCCACCAATTAGATTACATATCTGATAAAAAGAACTCCAAGACAATACAATAAAATCGTCTTACTGTATATTCTAAATTACTACGTTCACAATATTTACAGTGGGAATGAGGAAATAATCTCTCATAGAAATTCGGTAGTGCTAAAAGTTAGCATGCCGGAATATAAACCAAATTACGCGAATTTAGAATAATTAAACCCGAATTCAATCCAAATGTACGCAACTCAATTTAGTCGGAATTTCCAAAACATTCAGCACGCTTACCTTGTAAAATCAGCAGACTGAATATCATTGTAAGTTTCACAACCAAACAGTTTACTGCCTTCACTTATAATCTTCTACACCAACTCAGGATACGTGCGTATTAATTGCGTATAGAGAGGTATTTTACAGTGCCAATGGGTTTATATAAAGGCGTAACGCAACGTCAGCTGTTCCAGAAAATTTAGCGAACTTTCATGTCACTTTCAGCCGTACAGTGCCTCTAAGTCCAGTGAACGGGATTGGTATTTGCTGAAAAAATGAAAGTGCGTGGCAGTCGTTTCCTGTCTGTATGTAAAAAATAAAATTTTCATTCCAAGTTACAAATTATAAGTTTCAAACCGAACGTTATTTAAATATACATTACATTTCTATTCTCTACGTGTTTCGGGCAGCCATGTGCCCATCATCAGGAGAATTATTGTATCAATGCGACACCTGGTTTATGTCACTCTGTGTAGATGACCGTGTGATATGCAGGTAAACATGGAAGCCCGAAATATGTAGAGAATAGAAATAAATATAAACGAAAAAATTGTGCGTCAAGTTGGTTATTTACAAGGATCGTACCAGGATGCACGGTTAACAAAACATAAAATTCGGCGAGATTTACTCCATTTTCAGCGGCGATATAATTACGTTCCAGCCAAAACAAAGAACACGGTCCTGAAATTCGCAAGATTGCGATTTCCTTGGTGCAGTAATTTCCGTTAAAAACAGTACGTGGAGCAAAAGTGATTCGAAGATGTCCGCGGAGTGGGCATTGCACAGGAAATTGCTTCCTTGGTTACCAGCAGCAGTCGTCGGTGCCAAACAAAAGACGTCACGATGATTTTGTCTTAGAACTGGCTGCTATAACATGACTACTGCCGTTACGAAACTAATGATGACAGTGTGACGGTTTTCTCTATACTCAACGAAATGTGGTCTAATCTCGAGTTTCATAATAATGTCTAATAAAAGTCAGTCTCGTTACAGGCCTGTAGTGGCCCAGAGGGTTCTAGGAAGTTAAAGTTTTCAGATTTCATGACAAAATAATGTCTAATACTGTAATTAATTTCGCTATGTGTGTGACTGCTTTATGTGAGTCACACTTAAAATTTTGAAGTCTTAAATTCAGTGCCAAAAAAATATACCTAGGGTAAAACTACGTAACTTTGTTTTAAGAAAGTCGCATCCGGTTATAACGACATTGGTTTATGCGACACTTCGCCTAAGCCGTCAGATATTATCTGGTGAATATTCATTCCTGGATGCCGGGGCATATGTCTGACCCCCACCCGCGTCTAGTGTCGAGGTCCTAGAAAGAGTAGAGCCATACTTCTACTCACCCTGAAGTCCTTCGTGGCCTATAAAAAGGGTGAAAACCTACAATTCATTCCTCGCTGTTAATCATATCATTATAAACATCGGTTATAATAAAACTCTGTCACAGCGATACAAAATATTCCTTTCATGACGTTAGAACCGAGTTCGACTGTATGATGTAGGCCTATACATTTATACATGCATGCATGCGTACATACATGCATACGTACAGTACATACATACATAGTACATACATACATATATACATACATGCATACGTACGTACATACATACATACATACATACACACACGTACATACACACATACATACATACATATATGCATGCATGCATGCATACGTACATACATACATATATAGTACATACATACACACATATATACACATATACATACATACATACATATATACATACATACATACATACATGCATACGTACGTACATACATACATACATACATACATACATATATGCATGCATGCATGCATACGTACATACATACATATATAGTACATACATACACACATTTATACACACATACATACATACATACATACATACATACATACATGCATGCAAGCATGCATACATACATACATACACACATACATACATACATATATACACACACACATACATACATACACACATACATACATACATACACACATACATACACGCGTACATACACGCATACATACACACATACACACACATACATACATACACACACGCATACACACACGTACATAATTACATACATACATACACACACATACATACATACATACATACACACACGCATACACACACGTACATACATACATACATACATACATACACACATACATACACACACACATACCTACATACATACATACATACATACATACACACATACATACATACATACACACACGCATACACACACGTACATACATACATACATACATACATACACACACACACATACATACACACATACATACATACATACATACATACGTACATACAGTGGAACCGGTTATATTGACATCGTTTTATGCGACACCTTATCTATAGCGTCAGACATTTTGTGATGCCATTTAATTCCTCGCTTTTAACCGTCACATTTTACTCATCGGTTATTATAACACTCTTTTATAGTGACGTAAAATATTCCGTCCCCTTCATGTTCATGACGTTGCAGCCGAGTTCTATTATATTTATTGAAATACGACTGGAGTAAGTCCTGCGCTAACAAGTACAGTATTTTATATAGATACGAAGTATATGGCATCTCGCTGTGCGTTTGTCTAATAGCATACATTTATTGTTGAAATCACAGCTGCAAATAAATAGTCCATCAGAGTTCCCTGCTGATTAATGTGGTTTGGTTAAGTGTTGAAGTCTGTATGTATTATATGCCAAACAGTATTAATCGCTGGGGTTAGGACTTTTCAAACGATAACACACAATCACAAGCGAATGCGTGTCATGATTGCTAGAGAATTCTGTTATCGTTGGAGCATTATCCAAATAACAGGATTCGTTGGCTTCAACTTGTAGTCTCTAAATTACATTTGAATTTCTTAAGTTCATAATTATAAGGGCATGAAGGGCTTGTTAGGTGTGGTGAAGCCAACCCTCATAGGGCAGAACACCCTAAACGATTGTAGGATACTACAAGCTAATCCCCTCATAACCGAAATAACAACTGATTACAGGAACGCACTACACCTACCGGTAAAAGACGTTAGACTAACTGAAGTGAAGTCCGTAGTAATCCTGTATAAGCTGTCAGTGCCCTTCACAGTAACACTCCACCACCTGTGAGAAATATCTGCATGGTATCAACAATTATCACTTATTCGGGGATTCTCACAGTTCGTGATATTGTGACCCCCTAAAATAAAATTTACGCGCAACCCGACATTAAAAATTTCACAGCCCTATGTCATACAGACAAATGACAGTTTGAGGCAGCACTTTTACTTAACCGGAGCCTGAATGTGACAGTAGTGTGGATGTTGGTCCATCGGCTGGTGGTGGTGATCTCGGTATTTGGAGCACACATTGTGTAGGACACTTGACACACATTTCAAGCTGTCAGCATCCTGCAGTGTGAGAAGGATTAGCTTGCTTTCACGGCACAGTTCCTCAATCCCGGGTTTTATCTTCGACATAAGCACTCTCGTGCTGAAAATTAACCCGGAAGCCCGAGGTTTCCTTGTCTCCTCTGTCTGTTTATCGTCCGAGGATATGACCCTGTCTTTAATCTGCCGGTCAGTGAAAAGTGCAGTCATGCACAGAGTTGTTGGTCCCAGTCGCGTTGTATTATAACTGCAGGAACTTTACTAGCCTTGTGGTCTGTCACTACGTTCACAAAGCTATCAGATATTCCCTGTATGATCACAAGTCTCACAGTTACACACAATGTTTTAGTTCCCCGTCAGATTGTGGGGTAAAGTTTCAGCCTTTGTAAGCATATTTATAGTCCTGGCACCTCTTCTACGTCTGTGTGGTTGAAGGAATTGCAGTTCTTCACAATTTCCGTTCTCTATGAGGCTGTATGGGCCAATCCCAGTGGCTGCGAGGTCCAAGGCGGTGGTCTGCGGCCGCTCACTTGATGGGATTGTGGATTCGAATCCCGTCGGGAGCATGGAAGTTTCTCTCTTGTGAGTGTTGTGTGTTGTCAGGTAGAGATCTCTGCCTCGGGCTGATCGCTCGTCTAGAGGAGCTATACTGAATGTGATGTGTCCAGTGAGTGTGATCAGGAAGCTCCATAAGGGGACACCATAGCCAGGAATCGAGTCGAAACGTCATAGGAAAGAGTGAGGTTGTATGGTAAATAGAGAAGCCGAAATGTAATAGCTTCTTCATGTCAGCAGGAAGCTACAAAGTATTTCTAACCCTGAAATGATCTCAAACAAAATATCGGCTTTTTATTCGGCTTTATCTACGTGAAGACACATGATTCCTTTCACCAGCCCTGACCTTTTGAGATTTAGAAGATGGAATTGCATACGTGTTTCAGACAATCTAATTGAAGAGGGAGAGATAGTCATTTAGAAGAGAGGTAAATGATTACTGATACAATCACTCTGATTTTGACTGAATCACAAGCTGTCTATGCAAACAGTACGTACGAAGTAATTGGAATCCCCAATTAAAAACGGTCTAACTTGTGGAACACTACGATTGAGAGAAGGGAATGCAAAGACAATGAGCTATTGAATTTTATTTCTGTTAATTACATGCGGAAATAAAGTGGAATGGTTCCGATTTCATTCATCGTTTAATTTATTCGGCTCAGATGGTCTGTTTAGTGATTATGTTACAGAACACTATGGTTATATGTAGGCCTACTCTACACGCGTCCACAGTAGATTCAATTAGTGTATGCTTACTTTTTAACTTTTAGATTAAATCAGCATGGAATTTTTGTAATTAGAAACTTTTTCTCCTCGTACGTTAAAATAATCCAATCCGTCTAATTACAGTATTTCGCTAGTACTTCACTGTGACCTACGAGAGAGTCGGATACTGGAATTCTTTTTTATTTGTTTGCAGTTTAGGCTTATTTTATGATGCTACTGATATAGTAAAGTTCACCCTAGAAGAGGGCATGAAATTCCAGAGGGAGAAAGGAGGTGTAGCCCTACTCATTCTCTAATCTCTGCGCTAGATGTTGGCGGGTGGTCAACACCACACCCCGACCGCTTTACCCAGGGATACTCATTCTGTAGGAGGCTGGGTGGGTCCTACAGCAGTTATGAACGGGTGCGGAAAATCTCGCCTCCCACCGGGATTTGATTCCCAGACCATTCAGCCTGTCGCGAGTCACTGTACCAACTGAGCTATCCCTGCCAACGCTGTTGGTGTGGGCCTAATTGTAGATAGTAATGATAACACAGGTATTGTAAGTGGAAAAGCAATATGTGTTGCACAACCTTTGTGTGTATTTGTAGCTGTAAGTATCCAGCATGCAATGCGCATGTGCCATTTTTTCATCTATCCCGCTCTACAGTATTTTTACGCATTATCTCATAAACGGCACGAATTTAAAAAAAAAACGACATTGAACATTAAATGCGTTTTTTCGAGTTTTCTACAATTTTTGTCTGAAATATTTTTCATTCAAGAAGAAATGAGCGAGCTAAGATCGAAAATGTATATTGGTCTTCATGTAAAGTGCCCTTTATATTTGTCCGATTGGAATGAAACTTGAATTTTCTGAACAGATTTTCCAAAAACACTCACTTATCAAATTTCATGATAATCCGTCCTGTGGAAGCCAAGTTCAATGCGGACAGACGGACAAACGGACGGACAGACATGATGAAGCTAATAGTCTGTTTTCGAAATGCTTCGAACGCGCCTAAAAGTGAGAAATTGTAAGTAATGGAAGAAATTTTGAATGAAAAGTCAGTAGACTAAGTAACGTACCATTGAGGCACATATGCCGAGAAACTGGAGAAATCCACGCAAGGTGCGTCAGGACAGATTTTTCCGACCGGAGTTCGAAACGGGAACCTCCAAATTTTAAGTCTGTAGCTTCGCAGTTAAACCATCTTTCTCGGCGATAGTAACATATATCCGAAGTAACAGTTCGTTTTGTTTTCGAGAATTCTGGGGTTCGAGTTTTGTCTGGGGGCCTGCTGTTCGTACTGGGGGATTCTCATGATTATTACGAATTTTTACAGACGATGGAAAGATCACGGACAATGTGCATGAAAACAAGGTTCCAATGAAACTGTCTGAAGATAAAAGAAAGTAAACTAATATGGAAAAAGTGAACTTTGATATTTTTATAGCGGCGTCGCTTAAGATTCAAGACTTCTGGAGTGTTACGCAGACTAGCTTGACCCTGAAGATGAAGGCACCGCGGTAATTTGACGTCTAACAGTCCAGATCACTTGAATCTACAACGTGTACACAGTTATATAATGAAGTGCTTTAAAATATTCTCCATTCGCTAATCATTATTAGGGCGATGAATGTAATGAAAGTAACGCGGTTGGAACACGTAACACGCACTGAAAACGCGATAACTGTTTTAAAAATATTAGTTTTGTCACTTGGAAGAGGGAAGGCCAATTATAAGACTAGACGAGTAAAAAAATCTGTTTTTTTTTATGTTTTCCACCCCGAAGTGTTATAACATATAAACACAACGTGTCAGTCAATAACACAACACTTTATTTTATATGCATTAAAATATTATATTGTCAGGGCGACATGTTTCGACCTTTATTAGGTCATCTTCAGGCCCTCTGGGAAAACAGATCCAAGAGCTATTTATATTTCAATGTATTGTGAGATCCCAAATGCTTACAGACTGTGTTATATAAATGTGAAATACATAAGTTAGTATATATTGGAATCTGTGTGGCGGTCTGAGCATGAAAGGTTAAATATTATCTTAGGTGGTGGTATATTAAACCCAGTTGTGTATAAAAGACTCTATTGAAACGTGGTTTTACTTTTTAGTTTTTAAAAACATGTATTAAAATAGGTCTCGGTGGATTAAGATGCGATGATCAGGGTACATATATTTGGCTCAGAAAAGGGTCCTGTAACGGGCTGTTGCCAAAAATAAGTGAGGCGAGTAACTTGTTGAGTGATTTAAAAAATTTTATTTCCTCTAGAAATGCGTGCTCCAAAAACTACCTTCAGAACATATTGAAATGTTATTGTGAGAAACACAGACCGTAGCGCAAGTGGATAATGCCTACTACATCGCGTCTGAAGCGCTTCTAGATCCAACAGGGACCAGAGACAACTGGCAGCTGCAGGCAGCGTCCCTGAACTTCCACACTGCTAGTTAAGTGTTTATTTCCCCTTTTCCAATTATACCGAAATGCGTCAAAGCTCATTTATTGAACTGTGTACTCTCTCTTCAAAACATCACAGGGCCATCATGATATAATTGCTTGAGGGAATGAATTAAAAAGGAACGTGGCTTTATAAAACAAACATAGTTCTTGGTAGCAACTGTGATGTTATCATTTCCACTTCTCAACATTTCATCGCATGACGACTGGTCGATAAACAATTACATCGCCAAATATCCGTGACGTGACAGCTGAAAGGCTCGAGAATGCATCATTCGCGCCTTTAGAAGAGACGCTGGTTCACATGGTTCCTGTAGATAGATAGATTATTTCTGTGCACACACACACATACGTGGCAGTTACCAGCACTGTGTGCACCATGGGTAGACCATACTGTTTGTTCATCATCTGTATATTGCCTGTATTCTGTGTCTCCATGAAAGTGCAAAACTTTTACCACTGAACACAGACATTTACGAATCTTACCATTTTAATTTCGTCGCACTTTAGGCTAAGAGCTGGATGTCCGAGGAATCGTGGTTCGATGTCCATTGCCGACAGAATATTTGTATTCTCTCCCACGGGTTCGTGTAGGCTCTGGGGCCCAAGCAGTCTCATGTTACATGGATACCTGGGCCTCTTACACCGAAACGAAAAGCAGATCACTCACATGCAACTGTTGACGAGGATAAGAAACGAGTGGGATTCTACATCTGCAGATATTTCCATGGCGTTCGCAAGGAACTTATCTAGCCTGTCAGATAATCTGGTAACTAATATAACTAATTATGATGGTTAGGATGTCGAGTAACATGCCATCCAGGTAAGAAGAGGAGCTGAAGTATATCTCCACTCATTCTTAGCCTCGACGCTAGGTACTGGGTTATCAACGCCAGGCCGAGTACGCATTTTACAGAGGACTGGGTGGACACCAGAACCACTCTAGACGTGTGGGGAGAAGAGAGATATTCTTGCTTCCATCGGGGCTCGAACCGCGAACGGTCAGTCCTGTAGCTAGTCGCTATTTCGAGTACGTTATACCGGCCCTGCTAAGTAGGAAGCACATGCGTTTTAAAACGAGCTGACTTTCAGTGTGAATGGAATTTCGTATTTATTGTGGAACGCCGTAGGTCTGTGTGTTTATGCACTCCCTGTGTTTCTACATTAGACTACTGAATTAAAACAGGGATTTTCACTGAACTTGTTACCAACATTGCGCCACTAGAGGACGTTCGAGCACTGTGCTTGATAATTAGGGTCAGTCAATAGTAACGACCTGGAGTCCTCGCAGACTTGTAAGACGGGAACGATACTGGCGCCACGCTCTGTAGAGTCCTGAAAGTTGCATTGTGATGTACAGCCGATGTTACTGCAATATTATGTACAATGTAAAAGAGCAACACAAGAGCAGTGAGAAATACGCGTGTGTGTGTGTGTGTGTGTGTGTGTGTGTGAGTGTGAGTGTGTGTGTATGTGTGTGTGTGTGTGAGTGTTTGTGTGTGTGTGTGTGAGTGCGTGTGTGTGAGTGTGTGTGTGTGACAGTGTGTGTGTGTGTGTGTGTGTGTGAGTGAGTGAGTGTGTGTGTGAGTGAGAGTGTGTGAGTGTGTGTGTGTGTCTAATAGTGTTTGATCTAGAAACGTGAAAAGAGAGACCGCTTAGGCGAAATGTGAGTTGTCACACCACAGAATTATATATGTGCACATACTTTTGTTATGTCAGGTATACAATAAATAACACTTCAATGGATATATTTAACAAGAAAAATTTTATTCTTCTATGACATATTTTATGATTAGTTCCTGATGCTAACTGTTAACATCTGAACGTGTCAAATATCCTACAACTGTAATACGTTGTAACCTCGACAACTGTACGTTCTGAAACCCTGGACACTGCACTACATGTTCGAGACTAGTTGGATGCAGTTTAATGAAATGGGTGGTATATTTTGTGTCCAGTTTACGTTATTCTAACACACCTGCGAACGTTCCTATTTACAAGTGTTATCACTGTAGCGTGAGCTTGGATTCCTTTTCTTTATTCGTGAAGATGGAATCATAACAGTAAAGCTACCAAAATATTCGGTGTCAAATCCGACGAAAATTCAAGCAGAGTGAATGTTTTGTGGAACAGTTCAGTAGGAAGTGCAGTGTTAGTGTTTGTCGAGGATAATCTACTTCTACTGATAAAACGGTATTAATAAACCAGTATAATTCAATTTTATTTTAGACCTGTATTCGAAAAGGAAAGTGTCAGATCCGTATTTGAATATTTCCTTTCTTCTAAGTAAACATTTTCTTACTCTTGACCCCCCTCCCCCCTTACATTCTGTCATCCTTCTTCCTACCTTCGAAACAGAGTTTCCATAATGTTTATTTTCATTACATTTCGGTTGTGTGCTAAAGGAAAAGCTGGCCTAATTACAATCCCTGTGTAAGAACCGTTTCAACCGTTCAGCCAGTGCTGTTATGTGACAGCTCCAGGTCTTGCTGTCACAGGGTCACAGGAACTGCTGACCCAACGGAACAGAGTTCATCAGAAGCTGGCAGTCTTCAGGCTTCTTATTCATTTACACTCGTAAACACATATGCGTACATCCCCCAAGTTTATAAAAAAAATTCTCTGCGTATTTTAATCCCCTCTTCATCATTCGTGATTTGATTATGCCAACAATATTAGGTGACGAGTAAAAATTGCAGACGTTTTTGCATGTTCCCAGTTTCTAAAATTTAATGTTAATAAAAATCCAGCCAGATACAACAGTATGAAGATATTTATTTACTGCAAAGTCACTCTAAATGTTTCGGGTGTCACAGCACCCATCATCAGGAGTACTAAAACTGTAACCGCAGCCTCCGGTCCAGGTCATAATACTGGTACTTCCCTCCAACGTGGCCCTATCAGGCCATGTTGGAGGGAAGTAGCTGTACCAG
>Ga0123352_10006042_pt1 | contig 18428 bp, 9 predicted proteins | sample TergutLab28metaG_FD_89700 | JGI IMG/M metagenome (GOLD analysis project Ga0123352, IMG submission 89700) | Labiotermes labralis P1 segment gut microbial communities from Petit-Saut dam, French Guiana - Lab288 P1 | ecosystem: Host-associated > Arthropoda: Insects > Digestive system > Gut ... | reverse complement strand
TGTATGACATATACCATTGCTGTGTGTACAGTGAAAAACTGCTGATGATGGACAGAGGAACTGTCCGAAACATGTAGAGTTTTATTCCAAAAATAAATTTGAGAAATTAGTGCATCTAGTTGGGTTTTATTATAAGAATTTATCACGATGCAAGGTCATCTGAAGATGAAATATATGAAGTCAGTGAAAACTCATTGTTGTTTACCCTGAGAAACGTACGGAACGCACAAATGCTCTGTGTAATAAAATATAGAGCTACTGGATGGTGCAGCAGGTGGTGCATGTAGGTACCACTGGGCTTTGAATATTTAAGGTTTTCAGGTTTGCAGAAAAGGAACAGAAGTGAGTGTGAAATTATGAGAAGCGCCTAGAGAAAAGATAGTGACTGGCGAAATGAAATTAAATGGTGTGGTCATGTACACGAAATCAGATCTAGGAAACTGAGATACAGAATGACATAATCGACTATTAAAACAGTAATGAGATAGCCGTTTGTGAAGTATGTATATTAGAAGGGAAAGCTGTTCAGTGAAACTTGCTCTGATTAGCAATCGCGTGAGAAGATTTAACGGGGAGTAGACCAAAATGTTACTGAATTCAGTCGCCGTTAAAGCTATGGATTACGTAGGAAAGCAATTCTTTCTAACTGTAAGTGAAGTTGAGGAAATTTTATGTTCTTATAGGCATCAGATAAAGGAAATTAAATCCAAATTAAACCACAGTTAGCAGAGCAGTTCGATAAGTAGAGTGCTGTAATTAATTTCACTATTGCATACGATAGTGAAAATCTTAGTAATGGCCCTCCAGTTAGTGTGAGCTGTTGTAAGTGGCCACAATGATGTATGCTCAGATCACATCGTATGCAGGAGAGTGATGCAAGTCTCAGAGTGACGAGGTACTTCGGCTTAACACCTGACGTTACTGAGTCATTACTTCTGGAATTTTTTTTTGTCGAACTTTACAAATGCTGATGTCTCAATATATAAATATATATAGACGTACGTGGGCCTGTACCTTATTATCTTTGGAAGTCGTGTAGATCTTTGGAACTTAGTTGTATGCGAGACCCACTGAAATTAATTTTTTAATGGAATGGTTTCTGTGGGATTAATCGGTTAAACTTTGGTATGTTTCCATAAAATTTCTTCAAGATAATATGACGATTTTAAGTAGATATACGAGGTCTGTTAGAAAAGTATCCGACCTTTGGCCGGGAAAAAGAAACTGGCTTACTTGGAGCGTTGGACACACTTGCTTAAATAGTGGATCCTGAATGTCGGCAGGATACAAAGTTACAAATTTATCAGCAACGATTACAACGTACTAACGGATCTATGAAATAAAATTTCTTAGACTTAACTGTCTAAGCCCAACAGTAATAATTAACCCCTCCCATACGGACAGCCGAGTTAATAGGCCTATAGATAGTCCGTTCGCATCTACGGTGCATTCAGCAGCTTTCGTGTGTACATGTTTACCTTTGTGCAAACGTTGGCATATTTCGCAATATCGAGGCACTTGGACTGTGTGAAGTTCACATAGTCAACATCCCAATCATCACTCAACAATAATAACACTGTAGCTTCACAGCCAAGTAAAGGAACTCTTGATTTATTCACAACAATAACAAGGACAACAGTCAAAGCTTTGACGGTGGATGGTAAGTTGACTTCGCCCGTATACACACGTTACTACTGTAGCAGTTACAAAGGGTCAAGTAACTTGACCAGAGAGAACAGCATTCACGCTTCCAAGCCATTACCAGAACAAATTAGCACACCGCAATGAATCAAACACACACCATGTGAAAGAGCGTGGAGACAAGACTACAATATTGAAATGGTTATTATGGAAAGGGGTTGTGAGGAAGTGAACTGTATTGATCTGTGTCCGAGTTTTATCCAGTTGCAAGCTTCGGTATTAGCGATGTTGAATGTACGGCTTCACCTACAGGGCAACTGTTGATATACACCTGAGTTTTTAGGTTGACGTGGCGGTGTTGTTCAAATTATGATGTTCTAGGCTATTAAATCGTGCACAGTCGTAAGTTTGTTCTGCAGTTTGAGGAACATGCTGCCCTGTCTTCAGGGTGACTGCTGGATTCAAGTGGTTCAGCGTCCACCTGAAACAAATTCGGTCATCTTGAAGGAAAGCTCAACCACCCGAAACAAACTCAGACACCCTGAAGACGGAAGCAGCACGTTCCTCCGAAAGGTCGGAACAGACTTCCTTCTCTAAGCGGTGTAACAACCCAGAAGGCCAAAACTGAAGACAGTTTTTGTTTCTTTCAAATATTTAGGTATTAAAATATTTTCATCACCTTTGTGAGTTTTTCCGTATTCTACAACTTTGGTTTCGTATTAAATAACTGAGTTGCTGAGTCGAATTTTAATGCCTTCGTTTCATCTTTCAATCGGTTATTCTGAATTGCTTTCCATGGTATTTTGCAGTCACTGCAGGAAAGGTATTATGAAATACACTCCTGTCTCCTACATACACGGATTTAATCGGAAAATATGATGGGAAGAGAATAATTGGCCAACTTAGGCGTAGATGGAAAGGGACTCTTAAAGATGATGTTAAAGCAGTTCGTTTGTTTGTGAGAATATGGAACTGATTAACGTGGCTCACAACAGGAGCAAGAGACGCAACTCTTGTAAAGACGGTAATGCATTTTTATCATTACTGGTGGAATATATTGACCAGCTGACCAAGTGTCAACTGCTACTTAAGATGTTAATTTTATGGAGTTAGGCCGTGATGTTTTTCATGTACAAGTATTATTTCCGGATGTAGCATAATAACACCTCTGTCTATTTTGACTCTGAATACCATTTAGTTTACAGAATGCTATTAAATGACATAAACAAAAAATTTAGAAGCTCAAAGGCGGAGTGTTGCGTCGTAAGTAGATTCAATACGGCGCATATAACAAGAGTGTGTCGTCGCGGTTTTATGTACGAAGAGTCTGGGCTCGATTATAATGAGCCACCGCCATCGCTTGCCTAGTACGCTTGTTCCCCCGCAGAGTGGCGCGGCGATCACAAATGGGAGCCTTTAAGTAAAATATCAGCTCGCTTTTGGCGAGAAAGTGTATTTTCATGCAATTTAATCTTCTATTTGAGAAGTACTTTGGCTCATACGAAACGATGGTAACATCCATCGGCATACCTATGTCTGTCTGCCATATCTTTTAGTTCTGGAATTTTGTGTTGGATGATGCCTTCTTTCATGGGGGTCTCCTGAGAGTATATCTAGTATAGTTACGAGAAGTGAGCCTATCATACAAGTCGCTTACTAATTCACCTGATTTTCAGAATTTTATGCTACATAAAAAGACTTCTGCTTTTAGCGACAGCCTTACTGTTGATGGCAAAATAATAACAGGCGTTTGGCAATACCATTGTAAGTAACACAGATTTCGATTCGATTCCCACGCCTGACATCAAGTTGTGCTTTCGGAGTAGCAATGAGACCCAGTCACTTATTCACAAACCAAACAGGATAGATTAGCTAGTCAAAGCTAGCACTCAGGCGAACAAGGGATCTAAAACTGCGGAAAATATGTGTACTAGGATTCAGATTCCACTTGCTCTCCTTTTTGTTTGACCATTACCTGGCACTGTACACTGTTGCTGAGAGACTACAATACGTTTGCAGCGTATCGCAAAAATTGTCTCATTTGTTAACGATATGTCAGATCTTTCTAACCTGACAGGGCTTCGACCCCTGCCGCCGGTTTTGGATTCGTTGATTTTACAGGGATTTCGACAGTGACCTTTAGCCTTGCCTCAGAATGTTGGTAACCGTTTTTTTTGTGAACATCCGCTTATTCTGAATATGAGTATACAGCCCCGCATTACAGTTGTGTCGAAGAAGATGCCTAAAATCAAAACATGCATCTTTAGCGACGTTAAGTTCTTCTGTTTCTCACGCTTCTAAAAACAACTGCATGTTGCACCTACAGCTGTCCTGTGATATGTAACATAAATCATTCAGTGTCCCTGAGGATTCGACTGGCTCACTGCAAGTGAGAACGGTGATGGGTAAGCCAAATCACAGCTTCCAGCCTAATTTCTTTATACACAGGTGATTCTTTTATCGTGTTTCCGAGCGCGGAAGCTCTATCGCACAGAAAATCTGCATCCGCTCGGACATCCTGTGACAACTGCCGTGCTCAGGGACACGACAAAACGGACACCTGTATAAGCGCTATAAGAGGGTTGCCCCATATGTTGTTCCTGGCTTCCTCGTTGAGGTCAAGAACTCTGATTTCCCTGGGTATCGCTGTGTGAGAGTGCTCCAGTTCGTGGAATCCTTGTTCTCCACGGACCTACAGTCAATATATTGAAAACAGTCTATCACGTCTGGTGAGATACCCCTTCCTTTACACCAGAAACGCCGTGTCTAGAGGTCACAGGGTCATCCGAGATGTGAAATCTCCAATTTTCAACTATGTCGAAATGTACTATATTTGTTATATATGGGTATATTTCATAAGAGAGGAGCCGGAAGCTTAGTAGTCCGGCTGACGGACAGTTGTATGGTACCGTGATATGCAGTACTGACAATTAGGCGTTAAAATATCCCGAAAAAGTCGAATTCTGTAATTAATAATGTTTTAACTAATTTTGCTAAGCAGCCAGTTTAGTGGATAACGCAATATACCACCACTTTATTTCTGTACACATCATTTGTTTACAGTTCTCTAATATTTCGCATTTGGTTTTATGGTACCGAAAGAAAGGTAATCGCATTTTTCCTCTTTTGGAAGTAATGGAACTGCTGTGCAGATCAGAATTCTATTATTACATTTAGACCATGAAAGAAGAAAGATGTACATACACAAATATAGCCGTAGCGGTACCCTGTAAAGTTATCAGTAGATGAACGTGTCAGTTATCGTTATTCCAAACAACATTTGGGCGGCCGGGATAACGTAGTCATTACAACGACGCGCTGCGGGTCGGTCAAGCCGGGGATCGGATCCCGATGTGTGCGAGATTTTCTGTGCCGTTCGGTCCGGCCCCGAGGCTTCTCAGCCTCACGTAAATGGGTATCGGGTCATTCCCTGGGTTAAAGCGGTTGAAGCGTGATGCTGACCACCCACGTCCTTCTAGCGCCAGGTTCCGAATGGGTTGGAATTATACCTCCACGTCTCCTTTGTTCCTCCTCAGGCATATCATGGGGTGACATGACCATGTGATATGTAGGACTTGCCACGAAGCCATACGAGTTCGAGGATTTCTTGGAAAAATCCTTCGCGACCCTCAGGTTGTAACGAGTCGAAAAGGGTAAAGGAAGAAAGAAGGAAAGAAGAAATTGGCCATGTAATTTTTTTGCTGTTTAGTTTGCCATCAGACGATTTCAGTTAGTAACATATCTTAACAATAACAAATAAGTCATTCAGTAATTTTCAATTTTTCTTTAAATTTGCATTGCCTAGAGAGGAATTTCTGATCCCGGGAGATCGGATATTTGTTTGTTCCTTATCTGAAGTCTCCACCATCTGCAGATATGTCCGTGGTGACAGTTTAGTACGACACAGGTTAGCGCCTGCTCCTCATTTCTTGGACGTAAAGAACAACTGTCCTCACCACTTTAGGCGCCTTCGCAAGACTGTGAATAGCGACTATTAGCTACGTCATGTCTGTCCATTCGTTTGCCCGCATGTAACAACTCGGTACCCACGGGAAGGATTTTCGTAAAATTTGGTATTTATATGTTTTTCGAAAGTCTGTCGGGAGAAAGTTTAACTTTCGTTAAAATAGGTCAAGAATAAAGGGCACTTTACATGAAGATCAATATACATTTTTTATCATATCTTGCTCACTTGTTATTAGAATAAGAAATGTTTCAGACGAACTTGTAGAGAAAATCAAAACACACATTTTACGTTCAGTAACTTTTTTCTTTTTTCGAAAATCGTGCCATTTATGAGATAATGTTGGAAAAATATTTTAGATCAGGACAGGCCACAGATGACAATATGGCACATGCGCATTACATGCTGGATACCTAAGGCTACAAATGTACGCTCAGAATGTGTAATTCTTATTGATTTTCCACTGCAATATTAGTTGCACGAACGAAACTTAATGTTGCGTTATACACGTACGTACATTGCGTGTCTTCAATTTAAGTTCTTTTGTCTCTTATTTATTTGCCGTAACTGAACAATAGACGCTGCGCAGAGGGCTGTGTTCCATTCAAGCGAGGCGAAATGTGTAGATTAATGCAGAGTAAATCCATCTCTCGGTTTGACATGATAATGACTTGATGTCTGCCTGCATGATGCGATATTGATTGACTGATTTTGATTGTAATTCGATAGATCAGCGTCGTGCTGACCGTTGTTTGGTGTAATGCGACTGGGGCTACACACGTGATAGGAAAGTTGACATGTGACGGTAGGAATATCGGGTTATAAATCCTGATAGGAAGTGAAAATACCTTTCTTGATTGATTCTTGTGATACATCCTCGTACGTTTTATGAGACTTCATTGAAAGGAATTGAAGATACACCGTAACTGCTCTGTCTCGCAACGTTCTGAAATAGATTTCAAGAATATCATGTATTCATTAGTTCGGCATTGTATGACCTATGTACGTAGTTGATATCCTGTCGTGTAGAATCTAAGAAGATTCATTTTCTACCACAAAGTAGAACACTGATAGAAGAATTCAGCGGCCTATTTACCAGAATGTGGTAAATTTTTTATGCCGGTTTCCGAATGTTAAAGATGTTTATACGGCGACACTTAATGTCTGTGTGTGTTTGTTTGCTCTTTAACGACGCTGTCAGTAGCTAAGAATATGTACCTTGGATGGTAGGAGAAGAACACGTGAGTGTGAAGCATTGCCTGGATGACACTGGCAGGAGGAAACTGAAGTGCCTACTCCGTCCACCACAAAACACATGAACTGGCCTGAGATCGAGCCAGGGTTTCCGCGTCGAAATGCTGGATACTAAACTTGTGAGTCATGGCACGGCTTTATATAGCGCCGGTGGTAGAGTGGTTGTTTAATGTTAATTTGGAAAGGGTTTGGAAGGATGTGTTCGCTTCCTGATCGGGGTACCGTCACAGCACATCCATGAAGGTACTTGGGAAAATCACGGAAAGCTCAGGACGCATGGCGCTTCTGTCGAGATTCTAACATTTAGGACTCTTGGTGAGTTACCACTGCACTAGTCTACTTGGTTACGCGTTTGGGTATTATGTAACTAATGTACAGTGTGTGTACTCGTCTAACACAACTATATTTATTGGTAGAATATAAAGTATTTTCTACATAGGGTACAACTACATGTTTCGGCGCTTGATAGTGGCCATCTTCAGGTTGTACATGAAATACTTATTAGGCAGTTATACAATACATACATGGGCTGTTCATATGGGGTAGGGAGGGGGTAAAGTGGGCACGAGATCTCCCTACCCCATATAAACAGCTCATGTATGTATTGTATAACTGCTTAATAAGTATTTCATGTACAACCTGAAGATATCCACTATAAAGCGCCGAAACATGTAGTTGTACCTTATGTAGAAAATACTTTATATTCTACCAATAAATATAGTTGTGTTAGACTAGTACACACACTGTACATTATTCACATTAGTTATTTCATAGAACACAGCGGGTATGACGAACCCGATGATGGGTATTATGTGTTATGTCCTTTCGAGTAGGCTCTTTTACGCTTTCCTCGCAGGGAAATTTCCTCTGCTGTCCCGTGGACTGTCCTTCAGTGTTACTAGTCAGGATTCTTCTGCCGTGAATTATGAAAGTGCGTCAAGGTTCAACCCCCTAGAGGTTTGAAAAGGGGGCTAGTTTACGGCAATATGTAGGGTTTTACAACGGTCATGAAACTAGACACACATGTGCGTGCTTTGGGCGAGATTGGAATATCCGACCTTGGCGTTCATGCGACTGTCCAAGAGCGTCCATTGGTATCGGAAATTTGAGATAAGCTTGAAACTAATTTATGTTTCACCCGGTAGTACCCAAAATATAGCAAGTTAGAATATTTCATTTGAATGGGGTCACATAGCTTTTTAATTACATTAATTCCTACGGCTCGGCTGGGTTCCGTGGAACTGGTAGCAATTTTTTCCACATTTACGTTTTTGCAAATGACCTGTCAATATCGGAAAATTTCTCACTCAGGCGTTTACACTGTAATAATTTACAGCTGTTGGTACGTACATCTCTTTTGATGTTCACATGCAAATCGTCATGTTACTGGCTTATTTTTAAAACCTGAATCAGATTTCGTTTCTGTTCGTTTCAAAGGGTAACAGGTTAAAGATATTAGCGTCTCTGACTTGCAGTTTATCATACTGAAACACAGGTAATATACCTTCACTCTGAAGTCTGTTTTGTTATTTAATGACGTTATACCTGTTGGGTGAGTTCCATAGCATCAAACGGCGAGAGATTATGAATGCCGAATATTGATTAACAGTGACGTACTTTACGACGTGTAGTACATATAACGGGTAACGTTGAGACTTTCTACGCATATGTGTTCAACGTATTTACACACTGTCCATGGAAACATATAGTTTTCATGCAGGCCCTTATACAGGGACACACTTAAAGACTTATGTCTGAAACTGTGCCAAATTAGGCACACAAATTTAACTACATGAACTGTTTTAACTTAAAACAGATGAGAGTTAAGAAGTGAGGGGAAGAATTAGGAAAAGGGTAATAGAAAGTTAGAGAGGAGTGAGGGCTGAAAGTACGAGCTATATGGTACCCCCTTTGAATTTAAATGGGCCCTTCCAACTGGTATAATATTATTGTATTTAGAGAAGAGAATACTGAAGTAAAACGCTTGTCTTTGTAGTTTACAGCAAGTAAGGGTGCAAATGAAAGACAAACTACAGGTGCTATTCACACAACCGCACACACATTAAGAACTGGTCAGTCATCCGGGGGAAGCGGCATTTGAACAGAGGTTTTCACATGTTTGGGCTTTCTAGAGCAACTGGCACTTCACCCATGTAATCCGAAAGGACACGCAGAAGTAGAAAGGTCGAGAACCAGATGGAAAGACCGGGTTTTAAAACTTTTGAACTTCGTAGCAGGTTTGTAACACCCAGGATTTGAATAGTTTTGTGCTTAACCACCATGTCATTAAGATACAGCCTTGCGAGAAGCTCGGAGGTGAAACCCCATCTAGACGTAACCTCGATAACGGATTGAAGTGATTAGCTTCACTTTCATGCCAATTTATTGCCAGAGAAACCGCCACACATAAGCCTGTTAACTTAGACGAAGGCTGGACAGGTCCCAGGGCTGTAGCGGGATACGGTGACAAAGAGAAAAATCTCGAAATTTACCTGGATAAAGGGTTTGTGTAAACATGTTTTTCCGGTACTTAAGAACGGTGTTAATATGGCGGGTTCCTGGGTACGAGTTTGTATGGAGAACATGATTGTGGTGGATCTTGATGAAAAAGACAATACCATAGCTAAGACATTACCATAGCTCCACTCAAGCTGTCTTTCCTGCTGCTGGGGTGCCAACTTGTCAGTCAGCTGTAAGAAAAACTGTGCTGATTGAAGGACATAACGAGTTAGAGTTAAAGAAACCGGGACAAGTTTTTTACAGAAGTAGTGCAGACAGTTCTAAAATGTTTTTATGCAGTTATGCATTCTTCATTGTCTTGATATTCATTTATTGCAGATGCAAATATGTTGTTTCAAATAAGTGATACTATTTTGGAGGTAATCACTCTGGAGATAGCATGAATATTACAGTGAAAGTTTACTATTGACGTATTTCGTTCAATATTCAACATACCAAAAGCTATTTCACACAGAATTTATGATATGCATATCTTTTGTTTTGTACTGTCCTTATAAACGTCATGGCGTTTCAAAAGCGACAAGTCAGATTTAGACTCACCTGAGGTATTACATGTTTGATACGACATATAATTTCTTCAAATGTTATGAGAAGTTTCGGTGGTGAATTATTCTGGCAAATTGACAGACAGGGACAGATACACAAACTGACAGACACAATATTTCAATTGAATGCTCACTTTTTGGGTGAAATGTACGCTAAGATCCATAGACGCGAAAAAATCCGTCCTCTCTTCTGCTGCTACAGATGCTGCCAGACGTATCTCCTACAATGAAGTATTCATTAATTTAATGATGTTAATTAAGCCTGAGGTTTCGTTCTTCGTTAACAAAGCGTTAATGAGAGTTTCTGTGGTAAGGGGTTGGGTTTTGATGCGGCCGGTATTAATCCTGCTTCACTTTTTGGAAATTCCCACTTGTTGTTCGTGTACAAGTATTGCTTTTATTTTTGTAGCATTTTTTCCGTACTCTGCGTTGTCAGTATCTGAGTTACTGACCAAGTAACCAACTAAACAACAAGCCATATAAATACATAAGTATGTAGCTTATGCATGGGTGACAAAACTAATTACCTCATTGAAGAATTAGATAACGCATAAAATAGTGACTCATTGAGTGTCTGAGTAGATTAAGTGAACGGGTTTCTGTCGAACCAACGAGAAACTTACCAGTTAAGAAGAAAATGAGAAGACCTCTTAACTGATTAACGAATCAGTTAAATAACTATCGGTCATTTGAAGAGTAAGTTGCAAGTGCTCTAGCATTTCATTGTTGACTTCACAGCCAGCGGTATTTTTCTTGGTTTCGATCTCCAGTGGTACTCCTGACTATGTTTTATTTGCTGTTTTGAGGTCGTAAGTGCTTATAGCTTGCAGTTTCCTCTCCTTCAAGAGGAGGGATTTGTCAATCAGAGAAGCTGCTTTGTCCGTCGCACTGGAACATAGAACATATCACATTTTATGCGTTTCTAAGGCGTCTAGAAACTAATGAATGTCAACTGTATGCACTTTTCACACCACTAGATTATGTACAGTTTTATGCACTATACATCTTATAGGTCCTCTGTCCGCACAGGTAACAGCAAGATGTGCTATAACACTGGTTAACAAACGTTTTGTCCCATGAGGAAAAATGTCTGTTTCTGATATATTTTTGGACGCTGAATTCAAATATGTTTTCAGAATTTCTCCATCACCCACACCTTTCGCTCCAGATTAAAGGTCTGGAATCTTCTGCGCCAGGACACTAAGGTGTGTTTTTACCGTGGGCGCCATGAAGAATTCTAGGATTTCTTCTTCGTGGAAGATGGTGTAATGTTTTGCAATGATGTTTGTTCCGTTATGGAAGTTCTTGGCCATGAATATAACCCGGATTAGTGGCGCTTGTTCATTGATTACTCAAAAGTGAGATTGAAGGTGATTCTACTCCACAACGGAAACAAGTTCCCTTCCGTTCCTTTGGCTCAAGCAGCCAACATGAAGGAAAGTTATGAAAGCATGAAGCTGCTGTTGGGAAAGATTAAGTATGACGAATTTAAGTGGAAGTTATGTGGTGATCTCAAGGTTGTGGCACTGTTACTCGGAATGCAACTGGGGTACACAAAATACTGCTATTCCGTGGCCGTGGATTCCAATATGTGAGGAATAAGTTCCCAAATGCATGTGACTCAAAAATCAAGGAGGGTATATTTATAGGACCCCAGATCAGGGAACTGATGCAAGACAAAAAACAGTTCGATGAGGACCTGAATGAGACTGAAAGAAATGCATGGTTGTTATTTAAGATGATTTGCAAGGACTTCTTAGGAAATCACAAAGCAGCCAACTATCAGGATGTTGTGCAAGACCTATTGACTTCATATAAAGCTATGGGATGCAATATGATTCTGAAAATCCACTTTCTGGAGTCACACTTGTATTTTTCCCGGAAAATCTAGGCGAAGTCAGTGATGAACACGGTGAAAAATTTCACCAAGGTGTTATGACTATGGAAAAGTGGTACCAAGGCAAGTGGACATCAAGTATGTTGGCAGACTCTTGCTGGACACTGAAGATGGAGGTACCTGACGCTAAATACCGGCGAAATGTCATACACCACTACATTTTAGAGGAAAGTTTCTGACTGTTTCATGAGCACGTAAAGAACTATTTTGCACATTTAAATTCCTCTGTATCTTTGAAACCTTGCCTGATAGAAAATTTCTGTATACATATCTGAATTCAGCATAAAAAGTACTGCTAAGTCCATCTATTGAAGTTCGTGGGACAAAATAAAGTTACGTTTTGTTGACCAGTGTAATTTATTTAGCCAATTTACAAAGCCAGTTTAACCTCAACTGTACATTCGAAGTTCCATATCCTACCGCACAAAATACACACTCCGCCTCCCTTGTGAAGATCAGCAGGTTAAGGCTGTAAAGAGAATAAGTAAGAGTTTAATGTGAGAATTATATGAAACGCATACACAGTGTGAAAAAATTCGGAGTTTCTTAATGTGTCAGCAGGTGGTACGTATAGTTACCACGGAGCTTTGAATTTTTAAGTAGCTGACAAATTTAACTGGCAAGTCAAACTGATTGGAAGTGACTGACAAACTGATTAAGTAAACTAGTCTGTTGGCTCAAGATTCCTCTCTTCTGGGATGTGACGCAGTATAGTCTAGTAGAATTTTTCAAACTTTTGATGGGGCCTGTGTCTACTAGTTTCAGATAAGAAACTCTTAAATAATTATTTAGGTATTAAATAATCCATGATCATGCATTAAGCTGATTATATATGGTAACGAAATGGACAAATGCATATGAACGATGAAGAATATTTTATATGCATAGTATGCCTGCTACATGTTTCGGCCACTCTTGTACGTACAACCTGAAGTGAAAGAAATATTTGTATGTGTGTGTGTGTGTGTGTGTGGGAGGTTATGAATAAATTGGTGGGTACAATTATATGCTGTAGCATGTACATGGAAACAGTTGTCAGTATGATGCGTACCAAGTAAAATGGTATTGATGTTTTTTGGTTGGCAAGCCCCACTGTACTGAAATCAAACACCGAAACATACATTTGTGCATTGGTTCAAGAACTTTTGTAATATATCTTAGTAATGCATCTCCCTGAGAATGGCCACAAAGGTGACCGAAAAATGTAGAGGCATACAGTGTTTATAATATAATATAATATAATATAATATAATATAATATAATATAATATAATATAATATAATATAATATAATATAGTCTTGAACGTTTATATGCATTTGTTTGTTTCGTTACCGACTCTAAATACCTAGGTAGCTGATTAGTTTATTGATGTAAGTTTAATGGTAACACCACCACTACATTGTAGTGAGATTCGCATTTCATGTGGGACTGTATGTTTTCTAGATAACTTACTTCGAACACTAATAAAGCCGCTGGAGTTCCCTAGATTCTGCATAAGGTGGCTGATTAAGTCTAACGTTACTTTAACAGTGCTGCTAAATGAAAGAGAATCATAGATGTGTTACTTGTTTTCATCACGGAAGGAATACTTAGTTGTAACGCGTAGGATAGGAAGGTTTATGTGATGATGGTGGACGACCCTTTTGGTTCATAGCGTCAGGTATTTTCTACAACTCATGAGAGACTTTGTATAGCAATGTATTCATGTTAATATCCATGTTAAGTCGGCTAATGCTATCGATTCCTGCGCTTTACATTCAGCTTACTAGGAGCTGACAGTTGCTGCGAAGGAAACTCGTTTTGTTTTGCTAATGCAAGTGAGTGCATGGATAAAAAGCCCGCAATCCGATTTGCCTGTCTGCTTTCGGCTTCTGTGGATTCCACAAACCTGCAGAATGACATCGTTGCCTCTGTTCTTGATTGTGGAAGTGCCTTCCTGAGAGACGGCAGAACCCACTGTCTATCCGTCTGTTTCAGCATTAATTCCACTTTCCATCTAACCGTTCGTTCGTCCTTTAGGCCATCCACCACTCCTGCGACGTGTACAATAAACTTCATTGTTTATTCTTGAAGTTACCACAAAATTATGCTCTGACCCAATTTACTCTTGTTAATTTCAGATGAAATTAAATGCGTTTTATCACCTACACAAATTAAAACGATAGGCAGTGTATGTATAACGTAATATTGTTGCGCGTTTGCGTAATTTTTAAACCCCCCCCCCCCCCAGCTAACCTAACAGCCTGACACCATTTCGCTCTAAGAGAGCTCTTTTATGGCGATTTAATGTCGCCGGCAACAATAAAAAGTACCTAGTTCGTCATCTGAAGTGCCTGATATTTTTGCCTATCCGTAACCAAATTTGGATTTTGTCGACAGATGTTTCCATAAAAATCCCCAGTATAATATTTTACGTAAATTCGTCCAGTGGGAGCCGGGCTGATACATGTGGACAGACGGACAGATGGACGGACGAACATGACAAAGCTAATTGCTTTTTTGCGCGACTACGCGAACGTGCCCAAAACCAACAAAATGCATTGTTTATAGGGAGACCCCTCGAATTGCTTTTAATCAATATCCTACAAGTTTCGGACCAGGAAGGAGTTACCAGTAATAGAATGAGATGTATATGAAGAAAGTGCATATACCAATAAAACAGTTGTAGCCTATGTATAAATGTGTAAAAATAGTTTTTTCACTTGATTAAAATAGCATTTATCTATTACCATTTTAAATAATTTTCTGCTAGTAGTCTTGTGGACGAAACATCGCTGTATCTTAAAACTGATCATTTGGATGTCTGACCTGCACATATTCAATATAACTTTGAAAATAAACATTTTGTATGTGGTGCATATGCTGTTCTAGGTAACGACTTTTTTTTTAATATGGTTTATTGCTTGTTCCATTACAATGGTAATACTACAAGCTTTACAATCATTTTAGTTGATATGGTACAGTTATTTGTGGTTATTCTACATTTAGTTATCAAACTGTATAACGTTAATAAAGTTTGTAAATTTATTATAGTGTCTTCTTATCAAGTCCCTTTTGTTAATTGGCCATTTATTTGTTCCTATTGCCGTCTTCTTAAGTCTGTCTCTCTTCTTTGTCAGCCTTTCGCTTGCATATATTATGTGATCAGTTGTCTGGTCCCATTTTCCGCATGGACATGTTGGCTCTTCTATTATTTTGAAACGATGTAGGTAGTTTCTCATTTTCCTATGCCCGCTTACTATGGCTGTGAAGTTTTGTGTTAGTTGTAGCTTCATCTTTAATCTTTCTGACACATCTGGGAAATATTCTTTCGTAGTTCTCTCTTTAGTTGTTTGCGTCCATTTTCTCTGCCATTTCTTCTGGTGTGTCCAGAAATCTAAGAGAAACTGTCATCGTTAAAATATAAACGCTTAGGTACAGATGTGCACCGTTTGCAGCGACGTCTGTAGCTGTCTGCAGTATGTCCAGTCTGGCTCTTAATGTTAATTGTTTTTAATAGTGATAATTTCTTTTAGAAATTTGGATTCAACAATTTTTCTTAGCAATTAACCAACTTAATGCATAAATTCCTTTTTTTTAAATAAGTGTTGCGCACCGGACGGCCACCTACAGAGTGTGACGATACCAGATGCTGTATAATACAATTTGACCTCCTGATGATGAGCACAACAGTGCTCGAAACATGTGGAGGAATATAATAAACTTATTAAAAACAAGTTGGTCAACTGCTAAGATTATACTGAGATGTACGGTCAACAAAACATTTAAAAAATCAACAATTTTTATCTAGCGCCTGTATACGTTAACACTTAATTCTATAAAATTGTTATATTCGGCTTTTTATATATTATTACACATGCCATAGCTTCTAAATAACCATTTTTAAGATATATCGATTTTTCGTCTTTAAGACTCTTGGCAGTAAAATTTTTAAAAAGGTAATACGTGTCTAGTCTTTTTAATCAAAGCAAAGAAAAATTTAAATTTTTATACGTGTGACTTTTGATGTTGTTTGCTCTGTTAAGAGTTCATATACTTCTTATTTTTTGTACTTGAAAGGTCTTGATAACTGTCCAGCTGATCCGAAATCCGTTGGAGACTGCATAAAGAAAAGTAGAGAAGTCTTTGTGTGAATGGTGTGTTGTATTGGATTTTAATTCTTCTGAGATACGTTAATGTGAAACGTCATGAGATGCGTTTATATTCCGACGGCTGTCTTGTGTTCCTGGGAGGACCGGGACTCACGGAGGCAGGTTGGTCCATTTTATTTTCTGATAGATTTTGTCATTTTAATGTGAAACACTTTAATGCCTTTAAACGGCATCCTACTAACTTTAAATGCGTCGAGTTATTGTTACTGAAAAATTCGAGCCTGTTCTTCGCAAGGGACACCTACCATTAAACCTGTTTAGGTTTTATTATAAAAGGTTACAGACTGAAATGGAAAATAAGGAAACGTCATTCTGTGTGTCAAAGCGTCAAAGATCTGAAATGCACTCATATCCTGAGAGTTACAAGAGTTTCAGTATCTTCTAGATCACGATCTTTGGGATGTGACGCATTATAATTTGTCAGACAAACACTTCTGCTTTGAAGATGGTACACGGTTTCTTTCAAATGTTTCGTACCTAAATGACAGGGCGTCATATCCCGGAAGACCTTAATTTAAGTACTGACCACCATAAAAATTTCAACTCTCGTACTGAGTGAATTTATTGTAAACGGTGTTTTAAGTTTGTCGTTTAAACTAAAAAGCTTTAAAAAGTATTTGAAATGGCGAGAAGATAAACGAAAGCTTATTTCTGCGATAAAATTGACATTATCGAAATATAGTTCAGTAAAATATTCTGTGCTCTGTAGAGATGTGGAAAAGCTTCGTATTACGCAGCCTACGTTAGGCTTCGGAAATGATAGTTACAGGCAGTGACATCTTTTCGTAGCCCATGTACTGTGTGTTACTGCTACGCAGGCGCGGCAGGAATTATATATGGCAGAGTGGGAAGTTCGCACTTGCTCCAACTTCTTATTGGATTGTCTTCACGTCTTGGTGAAACCTCGATCAAAACTCATTTCGTTTCTCTGTTACTATCGTTCTGCAAAACGGGCACATGTCGGTATAATTTGGTTATTACATACTCCTTTCTTATAAAGACTACGTTCAGTTATTCTGGTTTTCCAGTTCACCGGATTGACATAATCGCGTTAAAGAATCTTCAACGAACTCGTTCGAAGTTCGTCGATTATTACATACCCAACAAAGGTAATTCATATTCATGGTCTCAGTTCATCTCGTGGAGGCCCTACAAGGGGCTAGTTGGTTGTGGGGGACTTTGTGAGACAGATAGACATAAAAACAGGCAGACAGACAACCATTTGTTACGTAGTCATATTCATAACTTATTAACACACATTTTATGACCATATTAAATAATTGACCAGTGACTGACCTTCATCAATCCAGTTCATATCTTTAAAACATATTTTTATATGATTTATTTGAAATCAGTTTCCCAGTTTAAGCCTATGTCTGAAAAGTGAACTTTTGACCATGCGGTTATCCAGCGAGGCACTATAGGGACAATACCGAATTCCGCCCGCAGTAGACGTCTGACCAACAAAAGCAACCCTCTTTTGTTATGCAGTTTTGATCCACTGCGATATTGTCACTGAGAAGCTCATTTCATGAACCAGTATATCTTCTAAAACATCTCTATAAGCTAAACTGCTGAAGAAGATTTGAGTTTTGTGGTGTGTTACCCTGCGTCAACTGCTAAATTGTTACCTACACATTACGGAATCCTAGTGCTGTCATTTTCAAGGCGAAAATCTAAAATCTCTCAATCCACTTCGCTGTATCAAGGGTCAGAATCAGTCCAGGATTAGTCGGAGAGTCATGGGTATTTCGCGGTGAAAGTGTCATATGTAATGTTTCTATCGTGTTTTTTTGTATGTGGTTATGTTCCGTAATTATCCATGTAACTTAGGTGTTCCCTCTGGACCCAACTGATTATAGCCACACAAAGACGGCAAGTGGAAATTACGAGGTATCAAGCTGCTGTATAGACATTTGTCACAGTTCTCTAGTTCCAAATACGTACGTATCAGCATTTAGTTCTCAGACACCTTCAGTCTACTAGTATACTATGTAAGGGTGTGAAGTTTATCGAGTAGTGGTGATTCGTATTGTGAGCCATGTCACTTTTGTTTGAGATCGATATAATATATTTCCCTGAAAAGTCGATAGAAGCCTAAACCTAGTGTCGTTAACCAGAATTTCAGAAGTTGCGATAAACTTTAATTATTATTTTCATGGCACGGGAATAAACGTTGTCTTCAGCGCTTGTCATGTAATGGCGTCGTAGAAAATACGTTGGCAATTAAACGTAGAACTGTGTCAGTATCTTCCTCAGGATGTGGATGTGGGCTTTTACCAGAACAGCCCGTTTTATGTTATTATTGTCTCGAATATAGTATTTATTCATGTATTATTATTATTATTATTATTATTATACAATATGTATGTCTCCTGTCACAGGCATTTCTTCCTGGTACTTCTCTTGAACCAGCGGTGATCCCCACCACTCAGGCTTCAAGCTTCACATTGCA
>Ga0123352_10006041_pt1 | contig 18431 bp, 5 predicted proteins | sample TergutLab28metaG_FD_89700 | JGI IMG/M metagenome (GOLD analysis project Ga0123352, IMG submission 89700) | Labiotermes labralis P1 segment gut microbial communities from Petit-Saut dam, French Guiana - Lab288 P1 | ecosystem: Host-associated > Arthropoda: Insects > Digestive system > Gut ... | reverse complement strand
CCCCCACACACACACACACACACAAAACAGACACACAGTTCTAAGCACTTGTCATATGATACTGTCCCACATCAAAACAGTTCATACAGCTGCAACATGAGCAGCGAGCCTATCACCGCGCCGCACTGTGTTACGTCAACTGTCGAAGTTTGGCTTACTCAGCGGAACGAGCCCTTGTAGCAACACATGGCTCGTTCGTAGCACCTTCAATGACGCACTCGGATACTCAGGCTATACAGTATAATGATTGGATGATGGTAAACAATGAATTGGAAGGAATGAGAAAGAACGAAGCCGTCAATTAATTTAGAGTACTATCCTGGTATTTGCCTTGAGGAACTGAGAAAAACCACGAACAGCTCGGATTACAAGACCCACGTCTTGTGGGGTGGTATGCCGTGTCCACCAGCAAACTCCAAACGTTTCGAAGGAGACTAGCGCCCTCACCTTCAGAGTCAAGCAGTCCAGAAGACTTATCCGAATGCTTGACCCTGAAGTACAGCCACTACGATCCTAACCATTTACGGATGGACACAGCGTAAAGTCACAAAAGACTAGAATCTTCAGCAACACGAATTTCAGAACCTCAAATCTCACACACTTAGGACAGTAGATGTGGTAGGGACTCGCAACGGGCACCTCTCCAGTACAAGGCAGAAGCTCAGCCGCTTAATTAAATATGTACCTTCCGTTATAACGAGCAGACTGATGACTTCATACGATGACACCTGTCCCGCAGGTGGCCTATTTGAGGGACAGAAACTTTTTTTCAGAACAGCACGTTTTGATTAGAGCTACTTTACATTTTAACAGCAACATGCTTTAATCGTTTAAAGCGCATGGGTTACTTACTATATGTACAATAGGATATAAAGCTCCGAAATTTCCCCCACATTGTGCTCAAGTCTTTCGCAGAATTATCAGAATAATCAGCACTAGAAAGTTGGTACATAAAACGGATATTGAAGTTCCTGTGTGACAGCCACTGCAATCTAAACATAAATTGATTAACGTCACTCTTAACAGAACTGGTTATATTCGCGCAATTTTCCATACACAATACTTCTTGTTTCATAAGGTTGCAATGATCGAGTGAACGTCGGGTTTAGACAGTGTAAACAGCATTTGGCAGGAAGAAGTACAGATTACGGACGGATACTGTCTGAGGTATGCTTAATGAGAATTATCTATTGCCTCTTATCTCTTTCGTTAGAGATATATAAATTACAAGAGAACAGCGGCAACGTACAGCTTCACGATTCGTACTGCTCATAAAAAATTATTTGGGCGGTCAAATCAAGAAGGATCCGACGGGCATGTGGCACGTATGCGGCACAACAGAAATGTACAAAGCGTTTTGGTGAGGAACCCCGAAGGAATGATACAACTTGGCTAATATATTGAATATCAGAAAATGGGCGGTATGAATAACATAAAATTCACGGTAGGCCTAATTTACTCTCGAGTTCCGTTAAATGATGTGAATTTCCCGAACAGCTACGGAAGCATTAGCTTCTCAAGAAGGATAATGCTCTATGGAGATAGTTAGTTAGTACATATTCTTTTTACCAACACGTACGGGTTTCAAAACTAGCGCCGGCATTACTGTTCTGATAAATTAATCTTCGTTTCTCCTTACCTTTCACTTCCTGGAACACACTATCTATTCTTCCGGCGCTCAGATATATGTTGAGTCATGAATGCGCTCAGCTCTTTGAAGCATCACGTGTTCTGTGCATACTAAGAAGAATATCACGTCCTACACGTTACACATTACTCGCACCTGCATACAACACTCTTCATTACAGGCGGTAGATAGCACAATAAACCACTTAGCAATGAATAATAATGTTCACAGCTGATGTTCAAAGACACGAACACTTAACACGGTTACACATACCCTTCAGTCACCAAACACACCAAAGTCACATAATGGCTGTCGTCTTTCTTTCTTACTCCATACAAATTATGTGATTGGCTGGATCACGACCTGGACGCTATGCGACGCAATATAAGATTCGACGCTGAGTAGCGACATGCCACCTGAGCAAGAAACTAACTGAAGGGTGTACCAACTTTACTCAGAAGCACCAAGAGCTGGGGATAGTTCGTTAGTGAAATCAAACACATTCTGGTTTCTGCATTGCATCCCTGCTAGCATAAAGCACAAACGAAGAAGCTTTATAAATTTTAGGTACATAGATCCGCAAATTACAATTTTACCGACATATCACGATTATCGTCGTCTGGTATTGGATGTCATGCAGTCTGTTGGGAATTTACGGACGTTTAGAAGGGAACTGTTGCCTCTATTTCTTCTGAAACGTCGATCATATCCGAGGATTGAACATTTCGAAATCACGTTGAGGAGAGCTTAATACATCGCATCTCCGACAGATAATATGGTGAACGTTAAAAATTCAGATGATCTAATAAAGGAGCGAATGTACATTCAATTTGTTTCAAAAAGCACAGCATCACTTGCGTCTCAGTAGTTCATGCTAAGGTCAAAGCTGACACCACATTCGAAGTCTCTGACATACGAATACAACAACATAAGAAATGCAGGAATAACATGACAATGAGACGCGTTTGGATCTTTGCATCCCAGCTTCTTCTCAGATGATCGTACCATTTAATACACTTGGGTGGCACTTCTTGTTGATGTTCACGGTTTGTGCATGCATTATTACTATAAATAGGGCATGCTGTTACATTCCGTTTAAAAAACATAATGCAAGTCTACGTCGATATGTATTTAATGTATCGGTCACAAAAACATCAGAATTTCACCACGATGAATGTTCTACACTATCTGACATACAACCACCATTTCACACACAATTATAGTTGTATTCATCATCTATGTACATAACAAAGTTAATATCCTAAGATATAAGCAATAACCATTAAACATTACGATGGCACGTTTTTATTTTCTTTAATGATGCATCCTGTAAATCAGGGCTGGCCAACATGTGACCCTCGGGGAAAGTGTTTACGGCCCTCAGTCACCTGAAATGTTGCAACAATACACTTAACAAACATTATATGTCTACAGAACACAATATGGCAAATTTACTAGCAGAGATAACGTTTAGAGACTGTAACTCATCAGTTTTAAGACAGCAGACAATAAACAATTCTTTCTTTTCGATATGTACACAGAAGTGCGACCCTCGGGCGAGTCCTCATGAATTATTTGGCCTTCCTGTCGCTTGACGATGGCCAGTCCTGATGTAAATCCAAGTAAAAAATCGATAACCGCACAGGAACGTGACGTCATCACACGCACCATGCGCCCATGTTTATTACGTCACACAACAACAAATTTCAGTCTCTAGAATGTAGCGCAATATTATTTGGGTAGTCATAATCCAATAGGCAGTAATCAGTATTCAATGTCATGACTGTATTTTTGCCATAATTATACCTAAAAAAAAAAGGCATTTTCAGTTCAAAGTTTCGACCAGTCAATACGTGTAGCAGCAAGTATCACATATTATTACCGTACATATTTCTTTCATAATTACCCAGAATGCAAATCGAACCTTCTTTCCGCCAGATTGCGTTCGACGATCTACTTCCTATCCAACCCCGCCGATTTTTTTTTTTTTATATTTTTCGCGTAAAGGGCAAGACTTTGGGAGAAAAAGTACCTGACAAGAAATCTGTATTTTGATTTTCTCGTTCTAAAATGAAATCAGCGAGATATTATCATAAGCGTAAATAAGTCTTCATACAACGTTTCTGCCCCTTTTGTCCGATTTTAATCGAAACTGAATTTTCGACAAATATCGACGTAAGCCCCTAATGTCACAATCATGAAAGTCCGTCGAGTGGTAGCCGAGTTGTTCCATGCGCATGGTAGGCCTAGAACAAATATAAAAGAGATGAGCTTTCTATGAGGGCGGAGACATAAAATTAAGTTCAAATCGAGACTCTTGTACCCCCGGAATCCTATAACAGAAAGAGTTGATGGTCTTATTTACACGATTCTAAGAAATAAGCACTTAAACATTATGCTACGGCTGAGCTCTTGGTTATCGCTAGCCATCAGACTGACCCTCACGTTTATTAGGCCTATAACCGTTAATCAATTATCCATTATTTTAATTATTATCCGTGAATAAAACGGCACTCAGTACCACCATCACCACAGTCTAAATGCGACACAACTTTACACTATGATTGGATAGTTTATCGACACTTTTTGAACTACAGAGACAATCCAGAGCTCCAGAAATAGGTTCCATACAAGCCACGTACGAATTAAAAGAGACGGTGACAAGTATATCTGAGATGAACTAATGATCTAATATACTTGTATTCGGCGCTAAAATCTAATGAAATAAACTGCGAACTGCCTCCTTCCAAACTTAAAATTTAAAGCAGTAAATCTACAATATTTAAAATCTAACAACCTGCTGTTGTCATACAGGCCTACCTTCGACAATAAATTTCTATAGGGCTACGTGAGAGAATAGGTGAGTGGATTTTGAGACGCGTCTTTGTGTAGTGCGCCCAACGATAGCACGAGTGTGACTGAAGAACTGAGAAGGATGCGCGGGGCAGCGGTCGTGGCATATTTTAAAGTAGGAGGTTATGAAGTCGTGTAACGTTCTGGTGACGAGGAAATATTAAAAAAAAAAGCTCAGACTCAAAAACAAGTTTCCGGATCCAGGCTCCAAACTATGGTCCCTCGAATGCACAGCATGAGACGATCTGTATATCTGTTCTACAGGTTAGCCAGTTATGTACATACCTGTAACTTACAATTACTATGCATAATGTTAGCGCTCCTCGTACAAAATGGCTCACCTCATAAGAACACTAAGACGCTGTAATCGCAAGTTGTAGATGGACATGTATGTTCAGTACAAGGTACAATGCAGCAAGCCTACAAAAATATAATCCCGCTAGAAACGCAAAATGATGAAATGAATTACGTGTATTTCAAAGGGCACATTCAGACTGGCTCTGACCCGTTACATTTTAATCCAGGCAAGCCACTAAGATAACAAACGAAATATAATACATGTCTCTCAGTCCTTACAAGACGATATTCGCAGTACAAAGAGAGAGAAAATGTTGTACGCACAAAGGATGCGTATTTACGTATCATTCTCGGAAAGACAATTAGTTCCCTATGCAGTACTGAGACGAACTGACCTTCGCAATAAAGACGCACTATGTGTTACTTGGGGCTTACAATTCGAGAAAAATTTTACGATTCAAACAGCTGACGTTCCTCAAGCGAAAATTCTATAAATGCGTGATCTAAGCCAAATATAAATATAAACATAAATGTAACGATATTACCGAATTCTAACGCGAAATACTTTGTCAAATGCCATGCCCTCTTGTTTTGAATGTTACGCCCATAATTCACCGTCAGTAAGAGCGAATAATAACAGTGGCTGCGACACATGCCTCGTAATCGGGTTGTCCCAGTTGCAACGCTCGATTCGTTTCAACTTCTGCTCTCATATCAGGGTTACGTGGTTTTCCTCAGCATATTCCCGCAACGTTGGGATAAAACAACAACATAACCCACGACCATTTCCTCAAGACTCCTAACAGTCTCCTTTCTCATTGGAAGCTATATATCACTTGAAAAAGGTACAGTGTCTTTAAATACACCGAAAGAAAGAGACAGAAATTACTGGATTTGCAAAAACATTTACAATTCTATGGGGAAAGCTTACGAACAAACAGGACTCTGAGTTATATTTTAAGGACTCTACACTGAAGAGTCACACCTCGACAACTACCATGGCACCTGTGTTATAAGAACCGAGAATGAGAATGTAGAAAGTTGGCGGTGTGGTAACCGATAACTTCATCCAGTTACAGGGCAATCGAGAAATACATGAGAAAGTCACTGATGAGATACACATGCTCGTACAAATATAAACAGAGACCTGCGTTTCTGAGATTAATACGTCTTAGTAATAAACTGGGCGTGTGTCCAGTTGAAGTTACACAAATCTATTGAGAACAAAATGCCGTGACTTCAGTCTAGATGAGGTAAATCAGGTTTATACTGTAACTCTGCCACCTCGCCAGATACAAAATGCAGTCTCTCAAACAAGCCTTTCAATGAGGTCCTCAAATCTTCCACCAGACAACATATAACAATATAACAATGAAGATGTTACAAGAAGTACTGTCGTTTCCGGCGTAACATAATTACTCGTTCTTGCAGCGCAGTGAAAAACCAAACTATTCGCAGTGCGACATGAATCAAGTAGTACCGATAATCCACATATTCTTCAACCAGAAAAGTAAATTGCGAACAGAAGTCGTAGGACTTCTGAATAGACCCTCTGATAGGTTACCCATATATAAACACTTCTCACGGACTGCATAAACACCTAAGCAGACATAAACATGAGAACCGATACAGTTGGATTTCGAAAGTGACATCTGATCGGTTCCGCAGAAGGACCGCAAGAAGGGCCCTGAGGAAAGGAAAAACAATGACAGTAAGAAACATCACGAAGAAAAGGCGCGTAAAAATGAAGGAGGAGGAGGAGGAGAAGAAGAAGGAGGAGGAGGAGGAGAAGGAGAAGGACGAGAAGAATAAGAGGAAGAAGAAGAAGAAGATTTGGACGATTCAGCCGATCAAATGTCTGTTGCATCTGATACCTCTATATTTGTTCCGAAGCGGGGAAAACCGCCTCCCTTAGCACTGTTAATTGAAGACAGGTACGACGAAATGAGGATCCAGTAAATACTGGTATGCGTGAAATGTGGTCTCAAATGGAATGGAGTTTGCAACACACCTGAATACCTTTGCACACACACACTGCGAAGAGGAAAAACAAATTGAGGTGTTTCGCAAACAGACTGCTGCAGTGAAACGTTTTCTTGTCTAATACAAAGATTTTTACAATCATAAATCTTTACTGTGAGTTAAAATTAAATACAATTATGTAAAATGGGTCATGATTTTTTAGCTGTCTTCTAGCCCGTGACCTGTACCAAGAAAAGTAGTGCCATATTATCTGCACTTTTTCAAGATGTGTTACTCCGCTTTCTTAGAAAACCGAAAAAAAAAACAGAAAAATGTGTTTACCAACGGCATCGTCTGAAGATAATTAAACTTCCTACAAAACGCCGTATGATTTTCCTACGTCGACACATGTTGAAAGCAAAACCAAAGGGATTCCACTTAACCATTCCTTCATCTACCTAATACTCCTGTCGACCTGCATGTTGATACAGTGACTATATAATTATACCAACAACGAAAAGCCACAAGCCACACAGGCCTGCATATGATACTCCATCGTGGGCCTGTAGGGGTATAGCTGCAGCCTTATTGCTCTATGTACGTAACACAGACTAAAGCGGCTTATACTATGCCATGACCTTCAGCACACAGCAAGTTATCACATCCAGCAGTACAGTAAAATTCGACCACAGCCGTTAAATATTTTCCTTATCAAGTCAATACGATATGCCCAAATTTTTTAATCAAAGAACCATTAATTAATGAATTAATTAGCAAAGCCATCACGCGTAGTGTATATATCACTGATCGTCGCCTACAAAGACGTTCTCGACGAAGGGTAGTATGTTGAAACGCTGAATATTGGGCTCTGAAATCTCTCCATTCCTTTGAAAATAATATATTGTAAGTCCGTTTTAATCAGAGTTTCAATGTTCAAACAGCCTGAATAAAAACCATAAACGTCATGACAGTGACTCAGTAACAGTTACAGTGTTCTGGCGACAGATTGCGAGTAACGTTCTTCATTTTGTACAGGAAAGTACGAACTTGGTGCAATGTATACGTTATTTACACGTCCAGCATGTAAATATCAGGAAACCCTCGTTGTTCTGCTGTTTGTTTGTTCAATATTGTTAGAAACTCCGCAGAAAACTTCAATAAATAATATACTAACACAGTTATACAAACGAAGGAACAAATAAACAAAACCGTAGTCGGATTCAAATTATGTCGGTTAAACTTTAAGTTATAAACAGGACAGGAATCCACGAATAAAGCCCGTCTGTTGCTTCATTCAGTAAATGTTCAATCCCTTTTGGCTGTATCTAGTGTATACATGGTTGTGTACAGGGTAAACAGCAAAGACAGTCGATAATCTGTTATATATTTAGTTGTTGTTTATTTAACGAGGACTTCAGCTGCTCAAATTATTAAGCACCGAAAAATGGATTAATGAATATAGAACCGAAATACTGTAGAAGGAAGTGGTCTCGCATAATGTAAGGTACGATCCAGGCACTTGCTTGGGGAAACCGACGAAAAACGTAAACGTCAGGATGCTCGGTCTGTGGGCCGAAAACTGAACCCACGACCTCAAGAATATGAAGCAAGTGTGGCATCCACCGCGCCGCGACCTTCAGCCCACATTCCTAATTTATATCCTTGATTAGTTAAGATATTATCTGTACCTGCATATTCGGATTAAAATTGTGATGGTGATCATGGCAACGCGAGTGCAGCAAGCAGCGGCCGGCCACTACAGCTGTCACGGAAAAACTCCGCATATCCGCTGACAAGTGCGTCTGGACTCGTTCATGTAGGAATAATCAGCGAGTTATTTTAACATATCAACAAGAGGATATTAGCAAGATTTCTTGTAAGGCTTCCGTACACAAGACGCATTAAATTCAAACTACCCAGTCGCAAAAGGTAAAGACAAAGGTCGCAGGCCATAAAATAACAAATGGACATATCTGTGTGAACGAGATGACAGATCCTACATCTTTCTCATTGTAAAAACACGAGGAAGGAAGTACTCTGGTACACTAAGTGATAGTAATCTGTATTGCCATTCTTCAGGCACATATACGCAATAGAAAGGTCTCGGATACGTAGCAGCACTGCTAACCACCACGCAACTTGCGGTGGGCAGTTATTAGAATGGAGAGTAGGGATTTTTTGTAATCCCAACAGACCACTACCAGAGCAGACACTTCGAGATATATCGGCAGAGATCAACCCTGCTACATGAACTTTGTCCAGTCCACTACATCAATATGCATTGGCTAGCACGGCCGATCGAGTTCAATAAACCCCGGCCGGAGTAAGTCTTCAGCCAACACTGATCTACTCGTAAGTCAGCGAGGATGACATCACGAAATGGGGACAAAACAAGGAACGCAACACAGAGTTTGGACACTGACACTGTATGGCCTTGAGATACGCTGATTCTTCCACTCCATGTAAGTATAACGGAGCAAGGAGAGTTCCTACCATCACACTTGATACTAAAACAACAACTCATTATTCAGGGTATCAAGTTACTCTGCCACGACCAGCGCCTCTCTGTTTGGTTAATGGCACATATATTGTATACACACACACACACACACACACATATATATATATATATATATATATAGAGAGAGAGAGAGAGAGCGCGAGAGAGAGAGACAGTGTAACAGAATGTTTTAACAAACTTTCAGGGGTTGTAGGTGGCTCAAAGGAAAGCATTTTGCGATAGGGAACATGGTGTCGGAAACATCACCTGGGATAGTAAGCAAGCCGATCGTGTGGTTCCAGCAAGATTGTTCGCCCGTTCGATTTACTTAGGCATGCTGTGAGAAATCATTTGGACGCAGCATTTTGAGAGGGGTAGTGGTGCGGACCTGCTGCGTGGCCACCGCAATACCCTAACCTGCCCGCGCCTGATTTCTTTCTTTCGGTTGACCTTAAATAGTCTCATGTAAAAATATAGAAGCGGACTTTGCAGCTGGAATTGCAGCAGCATTTGAAACTATATAGACATGCCAGAGATCTTCGAGAGGGTGCGCCAGAACATGATGCGTCACTCCAATGAAGTGCAATGAAGTCAGTGACCGCCACTTCGAACACTTCGAAGAGTTCTTCTGAATTAATTGAAAATAATAGCATTACAATAAATACACACAACTCAAAACCTACATACACGTACGAAAAAGAAATGAAGAATTACAAAAGCGCTGATCTCAGAAGCCAGCGTTCGCCGGTTGCAACCTTCTCAGCCGCTGTTTTGCCGTCGACTTCAGTATCAAGAAGACGTTGCCGAACACACGTTCCCTGTTTAAAATTTCTTACCTTTAACCCCCTGCAACACATGAAAGATTGTAAAAACTACTCTCTTACGCCCTATATATATTCTGTTTCATGACTTGAAAGCACAAAACAACAACAGTGAGTTTTTACAGACAGCGCAGGCATGAAGCGAAGTTACGGGTTTTGCATCGACCCGACTCTGCGGGAAGATCGACGGATTTTCTACTCGAGTCCGTGCTCGCAAGACAGCTCGCTGTGATGTTACCGGTACATTTACTAGATTGTCCTAGAGTTGAATTTCTTTACAAAGTGGGAGGAAGAATGACACACAGTAGAAGGTACACGATAACCTGCAGGTGTTTTAACGGGAAAGGTTTAGCCTGCTCGGGAATCAAGATAGTTTAAAATTAACATCCAAGTTTTCGCCAACTTAGAACCTAAACGGTCCGCTGTCGTATACCATCAGCACACTGAAAACCTCATTAGTTGTACAACATGCAGCCCATGATAATGAACTTAGACTTTCAAATATCGGATGAAAGGAATGTTTAATCCTGAAGAAAATAAAGAGAGACATGAGCTTTATTTGACGGCGAAATCTGGTTATTTAGTCATAATCCTGACGTGTGTAAGTAAAACAGCGCAAGGAAATTTATTGTTAGAGAGAAGCCACTAGACCGACTCTCAGAAGCCGATGTTGTAATGAACAGAAGAATTTTCATACCGAAGAATTAAAATGTTTGTGTACAATCTTGTTGATCATCAGTCAAAACAAAGCGACATTGAAATAAATATTCGTTCGATTTGAAGTCCTCGTGGCGGCGACTACAGAAATCGTATTCTTCTATGACGCCGTGTAGCTTCGTAGACAAGAGACAATGCAAGTAACATATTACACAGCGTTTCATCTCAGAAGAAAAGTACCTTCAAACGTTCGTCCACTTGTAAAGCCCCACGAACAAAGGATGAGATACCTTTGGGGTTTAGGGGAACTGTAGCTGGCACTATGACCAGGCTCATCGCGCAAATGTAACTGAAGTTCATGTCAGTGAACAGTTGTGTAAGGTAAAGAAATTAGGAAGGTGAAAGCTACCTTCTCTGTTCCACACTGAACACCGGTATATAACCCGAGGTGTGTGGAAGTCGTGGAGGTTTCCTACGTCACGACTTCAGAATACAGGTTCTTTCTCTGGACAACTCAATACGGAATATCTGCAAAGTATAATGCCCTGCCACATGCCAACATTTCTTATTCTTCATTTCTGCAACGCATATTAAATTCCGGGAATGCTTTCTACCGTTCAACCCAGAGTGTGCCGTCGTCATGTCCGCTATCTAATAACGCAAAGATGTGAATATAAAAATTGTAATGCTACCTGTCCCTTAGTGGTGTAGAACTTGGTCTGTCACGCCAAGGGACGAACAAAGTGTACTGAGGATGTTCAGCCGAATATCAAGATCTAAGAGACAGTAACTAACATTAAGTTGCACAATGAGAATCTTCATAACCTGCAGTATAACAGTGATGATTAAATCAGGGACCGTGAGATGAGCTTGGAATGTAGTACATACATAAAAAATGCATACAAAGCTTTGGTCGGGGAACCTAAAGAGAAGAGACTGTCAGTAGGCTTAGGCGTAGACTACAGAATAATATGAGAGTATAGCTAGACTGAAGGGGACTCGAGAATTCCGTCTCTTGTGAAGAGGGTAAAGAAACTCCGGGTCCCATGAAATACAAAAAATTCCCTGTTTATGCTAACTAAGCGACTTTCAGCTTCTCAAGAAGAGTGAGTTCATTGATTATGCTACTTTTAGCATGGGAAAGAGTCCGAAATGCATAGAGGACAGCACCCCTTTTGTTGCAACAATATACGGACAACGCTGTTGTCTTACAACAATATAGGGGACAACACTTTTCTGTTATAATAATACACAGACAACACTCTGCTGTTAACAGAAATATAGGACAACACTATACCGTACAATAACATAGGACAACACTATACTGTTACAGTAACATACGGACAACACTATACTCTTAAAGTAACATAGGACAACACTATAATGTTAAAGTAACATACGGACAACACTATACCGTTACAGTAACATAGGACAACACTATACTGTTACAGTAACATACGGACAACACTATACTGTTAAAGTAACATAGGACAACACTATCATACGGACAACACTATACTGTTAAAGTAACATACGGACAACATTATACTGTTAAAGTAACATAGGACAACACTATACTGTTACAGTAACATACGGACAACACTATACTGTTAAAGTAACATAGGACAACACTATACTGTTAAAGTAACATACGGACAACACTACACTGTTAAAGTAACATAGGGCAACACTATACTGCTACAGTAACATAAGGACAACACTATACTGTTAAAGTAACATAGGACAACACTAAATTGTTAAAGTAACATAGGACAACATTGTACTGTTAAAGTAACATACGGACAACACTATATTGTTAAAGTAATATACGGACAACATTATACTGTTACAGTAACATACGGACAACATTATACTGTTACAGTAACATACGTACAACACTATACTGTTAAAGTAACATAGGACAACACTATATTGTTAAAGTAACATACGGACAACACTATACTGTTAAAGTAAAATACGGATAACACTACACTGTTACAGTAACATACGGACAACACTATACTGTTAAAGTAACATACGGACAACACTATACTGTTACAGCAACATACGACAACACTATACTGTTACAGTAACATACGGACAACACTATACAGTTAGTGTAACATACGGACAACACTATACTGTTACAGTAACATACGGACAACACTATACTGTTACAGTAACATAGGACAACACTATACTGTTACAGTAAAATACGGACAACACTATACAGTTACAGTAACATACGGACAACACTATACAGTTACAGTAACATACGTACAACACTACACTGTTACAGTAACATACGGACAACACTATACTGTTACAGTAACAAAGGATAACACTATACTGTTACAGTAACATACGGACAACACTATATTGTTAAAGTAACATACGGATAACACTATACTGTTACAGTAACATAGGACAACACTATACTGTTACACTAACATACGGACAACACTATACAGTTACAGTAACATAGGACAACACTATACTGTTAAAGTAACATAGGACAACACTATACAGTTACAGTAACACACGGACAACACTATACTGTTAAAGTAACATACGGATAACACTACAATGTTACAGTAACATACGGACAACACTGTACTGTTAAAGTAACATACGGATAACACTATACCGTTACAGTAACATAGGACAACACTATATTGTTACAGTAACATATGGACAACACTACACAGTTACAGTAACATAGGACAACACTATACTGTTACAGTAACATAGGACAACACTATACTGTTACAGTAACATACGGACAACACTATACTGTTAAAGTAACATACGGATAACACTATACAGTTACAGTAACATACGGACAACACTATACTGTTACAGTAACGTACGGACAACACTATACTGTTAGAGTAACATAGGACAACACTGTTGCCTTACAGCAACACTCCCTCCCCCCAACCCCCCAGTTTATTTCATCTGTTCTCACTGGTATTGGTTTAGTACGGTACGCCCATAACTATTCAAATGTTGCTGAACAAAGAATTTATTTTGTATTTAAATTAATTAAAGACAATTGTGGCCTACATTCAGGACTATTTACATGAAAATTTCGCAAACGCCTAAAGTGTCGTTTGGAAAATTACACTTAAGTTTACAAAAGTGCATAAAGGACTCCGACATCACGCATAGATTCTTGGAATTAATTACTAGTTTGGTAAGTCAAGAGTAGATTCAACCATATAGAATCAGTTAAAATCCTGGTTTTCTTCAGTTACTTCATGTGAACGACGCCACAGTACCTTAAAATAAGCCACAAGCGATTCAGTGTTAGCTATATAAATTGCTTCTTAATCCTCCTATAAACACGTGTAGATACATCCTTAACAATATCCGTTAGTACTTCGACCGGAACGCTAAGTCGCGTTCGCGCTGCGCTGTATTATCGCTTTTCCAAGAACTATACACGAAACAAGGCTCCCATTTACCACTATAACCCCCAAGAAAGATCCTACGTCATTTCGTATGCTAGAAGTTTAGCTAGGTATGAGACCCCTCATTTAAAAAGAGACACACATTTTGAATAATGCATACACAAAATCCATATTTTATCCCACAGAAACACAAGAAATGCACACAACATCAGTTCCATATTACAACGCCCTGAAGTCCAACCTGCCTCGTGAAAAAAGGTTCTTAATACCAACTGGTTTGTATTGATCGGATCTAGTTCAACTGCTAACTCACCCCTAGAGTGCTAAAATGTATTCGATTGCTGAGATTTTCTTTGTCAAGTTCACAAAAAGCACGATATACTACTCGAATAGGAGATAGAAAATGAATCCTAGAAGTCATAGCGTAGAGAGACTTTAAAAAAGTCCAGACATATTGCATGGGAAAACGTGACCGGCCTAAATGAATAAAGGAAAAATTGCGTCGCGGTAAAGTCTCGGGGGGGAAACACTGGGAGGCGTTACAATCAAAAGTTAGAACACGACAGAAGAACAGAACAAATGCGACATAAACAAGCCGGCCTGGAGCGTAGTAACACAACAGCATCGGGAACCGAGTTTAGTTCTATGGCCTACAAGATCTGTATAACAAAGGGTGCTTTCAGCCATAACTATCAGAAAATAGGAGAGGAGCTCGAAGTTTTGGCAGTAGTTTTCGGATGATTATAACATGTGCCGTGACAGGCATAATCCACTGAATCGGGATGGGGTCGGGGTCGGGCCATGGGGTTTGTAACCCATGAAATAGTAGTTCAAAATTTCAGTACAGCAAAACAGGCCAAGATGTAACTCGTTTGAAAGAACCCATTCTAGCGAACACAATACAGCGTACCAAAACAGCACAATGTTTATCATCAGGGACTAAAAAGACAAAACAGGATTCATACAAGGCTCGTTTGAGCCGAACGTTATTTGAATTGACTCGCTCTAGCAAACCAATTAGATTCTGATAAAAGAGGCTCAAATATACAACCTTGTACTCAAAAGACCAAGACAGGAAATAAAAATTCTCCAATTTTAAAGGGACTTAATAAAGTTTCTGGACATCTGAATAAGTTCGTACAATTACTATGTAAACTATGAAAAGGCTCCTCAACACAAACCCCTATTTCTCGGTCACACTGACATCCGAGAAAAAGGATTTGTTATTATGGCAGCCCTCCGATAGGTTAAATCAAAGCTTGGTTTGCTCTAAGAATTAACCACCGTTGAATAAGGCCGTGGAGTAGCGCGTGGATATTATTACAAGCCGTCATATGACGAACAAGTAGCTATACATTCATAATCTTGTCATAACAAATGAGCACGTTTATTACGTTGGCAGTCGGTTTTGACAGAAACCCGCAGTATGGGTGCTTTATCTAGTGCATTCATAAAATAAACTGAAGATAAGAATGTTACATCACTTCTACAGGCCTACTTTTTACAGTTGTGAAATTTATTACGCTCTTGTTGACGGGTTAAAACATAACTTTGACTCATCTGTCGGAGAGCGAAATTCGTTCTGGGGCACAGGTACAAAACACTTAAAGTTTCACTTCCACTTCCCCAAGTCTATGCCAAAGACAATATCACACGTGGTCGCGAAAACTTTTAACACACATCTTTCATACTAGACATTTTGATGTCCGAAAATTTTGCGTAGCGGAAGAACTGTTTAACTAGGATTAGTTTCAGGAAAATGGCGAGCAACATGAAGATTTTGCAAAAATATTTTCTGCTCATGACGATGACTGATGGGTTGTAGAAAACGTGGCACTACTTCTGAGATTTTATGAAGACGTATTTCGAAGCTTCTACTGTGATTAGCAGCAATGGAGACAACGTGTTCGAATGCTTTGAAGCCTTCATACGAATCGTACCGATTAAATGTACACATACCACAAAGTGTGCAGGTTCCGTCACAAAACTTCCGAAGTATGGAATCATAACTTCCCCTGAACAACTGACACTCTGCTTACCGTTACGAAATGTGCAGTTTCTTGACGCTACGCTCCGTCATAACAATTCAAAGCACATACTCATATCCTAAGAGCCTGTCTATGCACGGACGGCATAAATAAGAACAAACGCTCGTGTGCCAGCGGTCTTAGTGAGAAAGGCATTCCTATTTCGATATTTCTTCTCTCACGGGTCAAAACATTCTTTTCAACATGAATTATTTTATATGGCGCATAGTTCCTCGCTTCCTAAGCCCAGCCTGATCCGGTTTTCACAAGTTTCTTTCTCAAGAACTCGTCTTTATACAGTCTGATCAAAAATTTGTCACTTCATTCCTTGGTCTGCTACGTTCTCGCTTTCTTCCATTCACAAATGTTATTTCAGCAGCCTGTTCTGGCAGCTTCAAATAGTTCGTCTTATTTCAGCGGTTCAGACCGTATCTCACTCTACTCTTATGATATGCTGAACATATATATGCGTAAGGTAGCAGACTGGCCCTTTTCTTCAGACACATACCCCCTATGCTGAACACAAAGATTAAAGCTTTCCAGTCTACAATTCGTACTTTCATCTACACAGTATATAAGGATGTGGGCCGGGTAGCTCAGTCGGCATAGCGACTGACTACGGGCTGGAAGGTTCGGGATCGAATCCCGGTGGGGACGAGATTTTCCGCCCGTCCAGACCGGCCCTGGGGCCCACCCAGCCTCCTGTGAAATGGGTACCGGGTCTTTCCCGGGGGTAAAGTGCGGCCATGGCGTGCTGCTGACCACTCACCCCCTTCTAGCGATCATGGAAGGGTAGAGCTATACCTCTACCCACACTCTGGGCCACACCGGGCCTGTAACGTGAACACTTCTTTTACAGTATATATGGCTCACGCATAATTTCGGAAAATTTTGCGAAGGTCGCGGTCTATAGACTAACACCGTTACTGACACTGCCCTTCGTTACTGCTGGCACTATTTTTATCACTGCCGGTCTTCTGGCATGTTACACTGCATATTGGCATGATAGGTTACTCGCTTTACAGCCGAACATCCCACACGACAAGAATTTTTTCCACGTGCTGCACACGTCAAGGAACTGACTATTCTAAACACAGTTGAGCAGGAATAGCGTAGAGACAGGGCTATGGTTTGGACGATCAAGAAATTATAGTTTGATTTCATTGTATATATGGTTCTATGTTTTGTATCCTTCTATTTAATTTTGTATATTGTGTATTATTATTGCTATGTATATTCCACTCTAGGTATTATGTTTCATTGTGTTGTTCTGTGTATTATGTGTAAATGTGTACTGTACTACCGCCACCAGGTGTCAACCCATTTGCAGTTAATAAATATATCATATCACATCACGGGCGAGAGATTTTTCTCGTTTCCATAATGTCGAATACGGCCCTGGGGCCCACTAAGCTTACTATTAAATGGGAAACATGGGACGCTTTTCTGAGAGGTAGAGCATCTGGGTCGACAAGCCGATTATTTACATCCATCCAGGATCGAGGTTAAGAATGAGTGGCACTACACCTCCACTCCTCGCACGCCTTCATGGCGTGTACAGAGACAATTTCACCTTTCATTCAAAACACAGTTATAATTACAGTATATTGCTAGAAATTCTGCGTAGGACAGGATATCGTTAATAATGGGCACAAAATAGAAGCAGATAAAACAGTAACATCTGACCCGCTACGCATAAAAAGCAGAGGAGTTACTCTTTAAGTTAAACCAATATACCGATTAATTTCGTAAATCTAATCGGCTTAAACTACCAGGTCAGAATCTGACCATATAATGTAATAGCAGAAACGCAGTAAATTATATGGATGTAAGGCACTGAGATGCCTCTTATACCTTAATAGAAAAACCCCAAAATATTTTTTACATTCGCCACGAGCGCATAGTTACTTGGCCGTGGCGAGTCAGGGTATGTCCTCACACATTTTTACTCAGTGTTTATCAGTGTGACCGCGCTACGAAAAGCGAGTTGTTACTCCGTTAGCAACAGAACCTCATTAACTTCCCAGGAACCGTATGCAGTTGGTATTAAACACAGCCTGAATTACAGATCTCATTGAAAGCTACAAATTTCAATACGTTTCGTTGTAAAATTTTATACTTAACAAAACACAATAACGACAATTTATGGATATTTACTGGATTAATATAAGAGACATTATCTCTGAAAACTAAATTCGGAAATGAAATATTATCCGCAAAAAAAAAAAAAAAAAAACCTTAAATTACATTTAATAAACCTTTTTATTAAATACT